>Ga0233445_1000148_pt1 | contig 103499 bp, 94 predicted proteins | sample SI_124_October20_5_FD_182779 | JGI IMG/M metagenome (GOLD analysis project Ga0233445, IMG submission 182779) | Seawater microbial communities from Saanich Inlet, British Columbia, Canada - SI_124_October2016_100_MG | ecosystem: Environmental > Aquatic > Marine > Inlet | place: Canada: British...
TAAAAGAAGGCCTTGAAACCGCCATGCATATCCTTTCTGACTGGACAAAAGGGAAATATCATCCACTTAAAATAGAGGCGCCTGTCATGTCTGAAATCAGGCAGGTCAAAACACCTGTTGCCGGCATGTTCATGTCCGGCGGCATGGATTCTCTGGCTGCTCTGCGATTAAACCGGCTTCATTATCCCCGCAAACATCCGGGCTATGTCAAAGATGGCTTTTTCCTTCATGGATTTGATATTGGCGGTGTGGTTGAGCGGGGAATGAAATACCATGTTTTTGACAGGGCAATGGAATCTATTTCAAAGATTACCGATGATGCTGAACTTTCACTGATACCGGTTTATACCAATATCAGGCATCTTTGCGATGAACGGGAATTGTGGCTCAACTATTTTTTTGGTTCGGTTCTGGCAGCTATTTCCCATTCCTTTTCCAAGAGAATGAATCTGGTTTTTATCGGATCTTCCTATGACATACCTAACCTGCATCCCTGTGGGTCTCACCCTCTTCTTGATCCTGAATATTCTTCTTTGGATCTCAGGATAAGGCACAGGGATTATCATCTTTCCAGAATCGAAAAAATAAAGATTGTTTCTCAATGGGATATAGCATTTCAGAATTTCAGGGTGTGCCTTGCCAATGTTCCGGATCGTCTAAATTGTGGTAAATGCGAAAAATGTGTCCGAACCATGACGGAATTAACAGCCCTTGGCCTGCTGGCTAAGACCAGGGCCTTTGTTGAAGATGAAATTACCCCGAAACATATCTCCCAGTTTGATATCACTATCAGGGTCAGGCCGCCATTTTACAGGCCTCTTATTCCAATGCTCAAAGAACAGGGAAGAGATGACCTGGCACAGGCAATAGAAAAACAACTTTTAAAGTGATAACAGATTATATCAAATCTGGCTGTGAAGGTTGCGGATGCGTCTGCTTAAAACCTTGCAGATCTTTAAAGCAATCCTGGGGTATTCCATTGCAGTTTCCGTGAATTCCTGTTGGTGGATGATTAAAAACCGGGAAGGTTTTGTTGTCTTAATCGTTGCAGAGCGCACCTCATTTTCCAGCAGCGCCATTTCTCCGAAAGCATCTCCCGCACCGATAGTAGCGATAACCATTTCATCCCCATTCGTTTTTTCTTTGATTACCTCCACCTCGCCATCAATTACCAGAAATACGGTTTCACCCACATCGTTTTGTTTGATAACTGTTCTATTTTCAAGATAATTAAGTTCTTTGGTTACTGTAGCGATGGCTGCCAGTTCAGCAGGACTGAGATCTGAAAAGATTTCAATCTCCTTTAAAAGAAGTATTTTCTCGCCAAGAGGAATTTCGGTTGATTTGATTTTCTGTGGATTTTTTGGCGCTTGGCCATTCTTCATCAAAATCATTTGTACTTCCTTTAAAATATTCTTATTGATTGAAATTTCCAATTCTTTGAATAGCTCATTGCCTTCTACAAGTGAGGGGTTTTCATAGGAAAGGCTGAGCCCCATTATTACATCCACCCAGTCTTCAGATGATAACAGATTTGAAAAAACCTCTTTCCCTTCAGGATCGAATTTGGGGATTACCGCCACCTTTTTGCCTTCTATAAGCGCCATTGCCGGACTCGGGCTTTCCAAAAGCGGAAGAATGGCATTAAAAAGTCGGTGGTCCATTATGTCACTTAAAAGTTCAATGGCGTTTGCTCTCTGCCGTGTATCCGGTGAGAAAAGCCCCCTCCATGCAGTTTTCATCCTTCCGGTCTGATCTCGAATTGCCAGCACACGAAGAATGTTTTCAAGACAGATCTCTTTTTGCTGAAGTATGTGTTCAATGACAAGATTCAGCATTTTTCCCTTGGGCAGTTTTTTAAGGTTCTGGCTCATGGCAAGATATGCATAACATTTGTCCACATTATTTTTGGCAAACATAAACACATCCAGTTCTTTTATATCAAGGGTTTCCAGTAATTCAAAAAGGCCTCTTCTAATGCGGGTGCCTGGAAGACCCAGACATTCAACCAGGATCTTGTTATTATGGTATTCAGCATTTTTAATTTTTTCTTTGGCGAATTCGTGAATGGAATCTGAATAGTCAGCCAGGAGCAATATGGCCTTTTTCAGTGAAAAATCATCATTGATATCAAGAGCGTCAAGTGCTGCCATCCGGACATTTTTGCTGTCATATGAAAAATAAGAATAAATAACAGAGTTCAATTCCTTGGCTTTAAGCCGGGACAGGGCTATGATAATATCCGTTATAATCTTATCAATATCATTCCTGGATAGTATATTAAGAAGGATATCAATGTATTGTTTTTCTCCACTCAACCCTGCACTGACAATTCCGGACTGAATGTCGTTGATATCGTTTGATTCAAGCCATTTGTCAATCATGATGCTATATTTTTCAGGGTTTCCCTGATATAGACATGCTGCTGTAAATCCTTTTACTACCGGATGTGGATTGTTGATGTAAGGGGAGACTGAGACATTAATTTTTTTTATTGATTTTGACCCCTGGAGACAGAAAATTTTTAAAATCGCAATTGTCACCTCAGGTTTTTGGGGGTCAAGAAATTTTATCAGATTCTCCATGTAGGCAGCAATGCCCTGAGGGGTAATCATTTTGATCAGAGCAATCTTGGTTTCATCATCCTGATTTTCTAAAGCTTCAAGAATACTTTGATCCAGATCCTGAGCGGCAAAATTTTTTAATAGATTTCCATACCAGATTGCATCTTTCCCCCTGGCAGACAGGAATGCCTTTTTAAGCTGCGGTAAAATTTTGTCTCCTTTGAAAATCTGTTCCAGTTCCTCTTGTCCCATGCTTTTGATATCCAGAAGATTGTTGGAAATCAAATCCATAAGTATTTTAGGATATTTTGATTTAAGGACGATTGGTGCGGCAATCCAGGCCAGCAAAAAGGGCAAAGCCACCAGGGACAGATATTTAGGGTGGAAAAAATTTCCAGATATCAGAATCAGGCCTGATCCTACAAAAAGTGCTAACCTTACAACAGTGCCCCTGAGAAAAGGCCGTATCATTGCCCTGTAGGATATTGGAAAAAGTCCTATCAATATCGAAGTTGCCGGCATATTTATGGTCGTTCGAATTATATTAGTGGACATCCTGGCATACATGGCTGAAAAGAAGCCAAAATTTAAAAGAAATGCAAAAACAGCAATCATATAATTAAAGGGATGAAACATCAAGGCAACCGGAAGGCCCCATTTCCCATAAATTCTACCTACAAACAAGAGAATGAACAAGCTGACCACGTATAATCCGCCCTTGAAATATCCAAAAAATTCAATCATGCCGGCTTCAGTTGCAAACTGGTCATTTATGGCATAACTGAACTGATAGTTCACTATAGGAATAATCACGTTGGGCATAAACGTCATAACCAATAATATTTTTATGAGAACCGAATCTTTGATCAAAGGCAGGACATTTTTAAATTCCTGGATCATTGAAGCTTTTTTATTTTCTTTATTTTCTTTATTTGCTGAAAAAAACAAGGAGGGGTATAAACGGCCCATGGACTGAACAATGGCAGTTCCTAAAAGAGTTGTGCACAAATACAGATATAATAGATTATCCATCTGGAATAATTTTGCAAAATATGGTGTTCCAAAGCTCCCAAGGATAAGGCCTATCACACCGCCGGCCGTTAGCAGGGGAAATATCCTTTTGGATTGGCGCGTATTGAAAAGATCGTTGCATATATTCCAGAACAGCATTGCCTGCAAAAGTTCAAATTGGCTCTTGAGCATAAAAAGCAGAGGATATAAAAGGTCAAAACCAAATGGAATTAAAATTCGAATCAGGGTAACACTGATTCCACAGAAAATAAAAACATAGGAAAGCAGCTGTGCCCCGGACACTCTTCCCATGAAGGTCGCTAAAAAACCCGTGATAAAAAAAGTGGCAATGGCGTTGACCATATTTACTATGGGAAGATATTCAACACCATAGCGCTTTAGAAAAGCCGTCTCAGCATAATTGGTAAGAATAACCCCAGAACTTCGTATAATAAACAAAAGGGCGGCTGTCCACATGAGCAGACTGATCTCTTCTTCATACAGTTTTAAAAACCTCAGAAGTTTTTCACGCATTAATCAGCCTCAAGGACCAACCTGAAACCGGTTGTTTTAAATTTTGCTCCTGGATGGGCATAGGCACGGTTGGCACTTCGACAATACCATCCATATTTGTACCAGCTTCCCCCCCGTTTGATTCTTGGATCTGTTTTTATGAGGTCAAATCCAGTATTATCCTTATGCTTTGTATATTCATAGTAAGGGTCTGAACACCATTCCCAGACATTCCCGTGCATATCATAGAATCCCCATGGATTAGGGGCAAAACTTTTAACTGGTGCGGCTTGGTTCGACTCGAACCCCATGGATTTGAAGTGCTGTATACACTCGGTTCGTTTTTGCCGGTTATTCCCATACATGGCCTTTGAGCAGTCAATTGAATTCCCCCAGCTATATGCAGTAATTGTTCCCGCCCGGCACGCATATTCCCATTCCGCCTCGGTTGGAAGCCTGTAAACTCCCTTATTCATCTTATTCAGTTTCTTTATAAAGTTCTGACAATCATAAAAAGAGACCTGGACAACGGGCATATTATCCGTTCCTTTTTTACGGCTGAATATTTTTTTTCCAATAACAGCTTTCCATTGTTTAACAGTGACTTCCGTTGATTGAAGATAAAAAGGTTTAACAATTTTCATTTTATGCAGAACTTCGTTTTTATCACGATGCAGCTCATTTTCAGGGCTGCCCATCATAAATGATCCAGGCTTGACAAGGATGAAATCCATTCCCAAATCATTGGTGATTCTTTTTTCCTGCGCTCTGGACAAGCCAGGAAAGGTCCATCCCATAATAATGATCACAAACCAAAAAACAAAAATTTTAACACTTTTATTTGGATCATGAAATTTGAAACTATTTATTCTGATATTAAATCCCCTTTTTAAATAATTATTAGGGTTCAGATCACAGATGAAAATATTCTATCCAAAAACAATTTTCTACAATTGTCAAGTTAAAACAGGGAACAAGGCATGGCTAACGCATATAAACAATATTTTGTTCAGCTATCCGTTACAATGATTATAATTGTCAGCGCAACAATTAGTTCAGGCCAGTTTGCTTTGGATGAGCATCTTGGGACCTGTCAACATGTCCCATCCAGCGAAGGAAAGGTAAACTGACCTGAACGGGTATGGAGTAATCATAAAAAAGTTACATGCGATTACCCTGGGGAACAAGGACTTAGGCTAATATTAATATAAACCCTGTGATATCCACTTTTTTAAGATCGCTCTGTCCTTTGTATCCATTGAGGTAATTTGAAGACGGTTAAAGCTTTTCTCCCCTCCTTTTTCAAAGGGAATACTTTTGGCGTATATATCTTCAAAACAGTGGGCGTCAATACAAAAATCAAATTTTAGTCTGATGTCAGTAAAAATTTTCAGGCCTGAAGGGATGTGGGCATCTATTTTGTTACCATCCATACTTATGGTTTCACCTGTCATGGGAATAAGGTCAATTTTTTTGTCTATAATTTTCCAGCATTGAAAAGGAATTCTTATGGGCAATACCATTTTCCCTTCTACAGGAGAATTAAGCAGAACAATATATTTGGATTCAATGGCAAATACGGAATAGAAAACCAGGGGTTTTTTCATACCTTTCATCATGGCGGTTTGAGCGGGATCTGCCTTGACATATTCTCTGACAAGTTCATAGGTGGATTTCCCGATTAGGACCTGGCCACCAATACTATTGGATTCAATCCGAGCGGCAGTGTTGACGGCAGCACCTACAATCCCATATTTCATTCTCAGCTCTGATCCGATATTTCCCACAATAACGGTTCCTGTGTTGATTCCGATCCCCATTTCAAGGGGAGGGTACCCTGACGTAAGGATCTCGTTATTTAGAGGGGTAAGAGCGTTCTGCATTTCAAGGGCGCATGCTACAGCTCGTTCCGGATCATTTCCATGACTTTCAGGCGCACCAAAAATTGCAAGTATTGAATCGCCAATAATTTCATCTATGATACCGTCATATTTATGGATAATAACAGACATTTTTTCCAGGAACCGGTTCAACAATTGTACCATTTCCTCGGGGTCCCTGGTTTCGGAAAGGCTTGTAAACCCTCTCAGGTCAGCCATCAATACAGTCACAATTTTTCTTGTACCGCCAATTTGTAGGCCTTTTGGGGATTCTAAAATTTCATCCACCACCTTGTTGGAAAGATACCGGCCAAAGGTCTCCCGGATAAAATTCATGAGTCGTAAGCGTTCATCGGAAACACTAAGAATGGTTTCCAGCATTTTCCCCCTGGACGTTACAATACTTTTTATTTCCTGTGGAGCATCATCTGAAAGTTCGATATGACCTGCCCGGGTAATGTCTTTTTGAATTCTTTTGTTGGATCTTGCAATTTTTTCAAGCGGGGTTATGATTCGATGATTTAAAAATTTTTCCAATGTTATCATCATAAATGCGATGATAATTCCCACCATGATAATTATTCTTATACCATACCAGAACAGGTCAATGTGGGATACGTCTTCAGCCGCCCATTTATAGAAAAGGGAAAAAATAAGGAGAGCGGCTTCGATAAATAATATCCTCCAGAAGACACCCATAAGCAGGATTCTTCTTACTCCGCTTTTTTTATTTTTGTTATATTCAGTCATTATGATTTAAAAGACTTATTTAGAGGTAGGCTGAAAAATTAAAAGTTTCCAGCCTGTTTTTTAGATTCGCTATTAGCTTGATGCTTTGTATCCAGCTTCAGTTACCTCTTTAATTGCCTTGTCAATGAGGCCTGAGGTGTCATCTGCATCAAAAAAGGCCTTCTTGGCTTCAAGATCAACTGATACATTAAAAATCCCTTCTATCTCTTCAAGGGTTCTCTGGACCATTCCTGAGCAGTGGCCACAGCTCATTCCATCTACATTCAATGTTATTTTTTGTAATGCCATATTAAACCATCCTTGTTAAAAAGTTAAAATTCATATTCAGTCAAACCATACCATATTCGTATACAATAAGGTTTGAAAAATATTCGTCAACGGGCCTTCACTGCATTAAGAGGAAAATATCTTAAAAAGCATTTTTGGTCAGATCAGGAAATAAATTCTCAAAATTGCTATTTGGGGATTTTGTTAATATTAACATTTTACCCAAATAGCGATATTTTTGTTAATTTAATTTGTTTTATGATATGATAACATCTTTAAAAATTCAATTTTAAAGGATGCATGATTTGAAAGAATTAAAAGGATCACAAAAAAAATATTTAAGAGGGATTGCCCACAATCTTAACCCGGCGGCGTTTATTGGCCAGAAAGGAATTACCCCAACTCTTTTGGAAGAAATTGATACAGCCCTTGAAGCCACTGAACTGATCAAAGTAAAATTTAATGATTATAAAGAAAAGGATCTAAAAAATTCTTTAACAAAAGAAATTGCCAAAGCCACCGGATCTCTTATCGCCGGTATGGTTGGTCATGTGGTTATTTTATATCGCCAGAATATTGATGTGGAAAAACAGAAGATCAAATTGCCTTAAACAAAAAAATCCGAACTTGGCATCGGCACTATATATTTTTATTATAAGAATAAGGAAGAAATTTGCAAAGACGATTCTTGAAAAGGAAAGCCTTGAAAAACTTTTTGATTATCGTGTTTAAAAATTGATTCACAGTATTAAATAAAAATTTTTAAGGGGATAAAATGGACTTGAATTTAAAAGGCAAAGTCGCATTGGTCACAGGCTCCGGCAAAAAGTCCGGAATCGGGTATGCTATATCAAAAAAATTTGCTTCAAAAGGATGTCATGTCATCATCGCAGACTATGGGAGCGAAAAAGGCCTGGGTACAGATGTGAAAACAGGTTCCATGAATGAGATGATGGTGATCGGAGAAGAACTGCAAAGGGAGTATGGGGTAGAGACGCTTGCAGTCAATGTTGATGTAACTCATATGGAAACCATCAGGGATATGGTATCGGTCATCCAGAAGAAATTTGATCGTGTGGATATCTTATGCAATAATGCAGGCGCCTCATTTGGTGTGCCCAATGGTATTCATACCTATGATGAAACCGCTTGGATGAAAACCATTGATGTCAATCTCCATGGGGTTTTCAGGGTATCCAAGGCTATTGTCCCCATGATGCAGGAAAAAGGTGGAAATATTATCAATATTGCATCTCGGGCAGGTAAGGTCCCGGCACTTTTCAATGGTGCCTATTCAGTATCCAAGGCAGGAGTGATAATGCTCACCAAGGTGATGGCCAAAGAACTTGCAGGACTGAATATCAGGGTAAATGCCATATGTCCCGGCCAGGTTATGACAGAACTTAAAAAATGGGGATTTGAGCTGGAAGCGCAGTTTTTCAATACCAGTGTTGAGGAACGCGAACAAAAGATGTGTGAAACTATTCCCATGGGACGGATAGGAACACCCCGGGAAGTTGCTGACATGGCTTTGTTTCTGGCATCAGAGTTATCTTCTTATGTAACAGGTCAGGCACTGAACCTTTGCGGGGGGCAGTTAATGGAACTATGAAAGGGTATAAGGACCGCAAATGAAATATGTTGAGCAGAAATAGCGCAGGATTACAGGCAAACAAGAGAAATTAATTTTTTCACCAATTTTCAGCAAAAAGGAAATTTAATAAATGGCAGAGACAATAACAGGAGGCGAACTTGTAGCCCAGGCATTGATTGAAAGAAAAGTGGACACTATTTTTTCATTGTGCGGAGGGCATATTACACCGATATATCAATATCTTGAAGGATCTGAAGTTAAAATTTTTGATACCCGGCATGAGCAGTCTGCTTTATTTATGGCAGAAGCATGGGGGAAACTGACGCGCAGGGCAGGGGTTGCCATGGTAACGGCGGGCCCGGGCTTTACCAACGCTTTAACTGGTGTTGCCAGCGCCCATTTTTCAAACACCCCCCTTGTATTAATAGCCGGATGTGTGGGACTTGATAACAAGGAAAAACTGGACCTCCAGGATATGCCCCAGGAAGCAGTGATTAAACCCATGGTGAAAAAGACTTTGGTCTGCCAGAAACCCGAACGCATCAATGAATATATTGATCTTGCCTTCAGGACCGCACAAAGCGGAAGACCAGGGCCGGTTTATCTTGAGTTCCCCATTGATGTATTAAACACACCAGTTCAAAAAGATGCGGTAAAATATACGAATACAGAGGTGGTATCAAATCCGGCTGATCCTGCTAAAGCCTCAGAGATGATTAAGATGATGCAAAAGGCTGAAAATCCTGTTGTCATTGCAGGAACAGGAGCCTGGCAGTCCCATGCCGAAAGTGAGTTAAAAGAGTTTATTGAAAAAACAGGTATGCCCTTATTCACTTCCCTGTCAGGCAGAGGAGTGGTCTCTGATGATCACCCTTTGTGTTTTGAAGGGGCAATTGCTATCCGTCCAGGCTGCGGGTTTGCCGCATATATTGAGACGGATCTGATTATTGTTCTTGGGTCCCGCATCTGCCTTTATTATCTTTTCGGAGATATTTTCAACCCTGCTGCCAAACTGATACAGGTGGATATTGAACCCGAAGAGATCGGCCGGAATAGAACGGTTGATCTGCCTGTTGTCAGCGATGTAAAAGGGTTTTTAAATGCATGTAATCAACTTTTAAAGGATGAACTAAGCAGCGAATTAAAATTAAAATTTACCCCTTGGATTGAAAAGCTTTCCCTTGCCCATAAAGAGAGTAAAAAAAACTCTAAAAACGACTGGCAATCTGACAACCTTCCTATTCATCCTTTGCGTCTTGCCGGCGAAATCAATGCATTCATGAACCAAAAGACAGATATTGTTGTGGCAGATGGAGGAGATACCACTACATGGATGGGGATGACCAGAACCATGACCCATGCTGGAAGATATCTTGATTATGGTATTTATGGATCTTTGGCAGTGGGGCTGCCCTATGCAAATGCAGCTAAATTATTGAATCCTGACAGCCGGGTCTGTCTTATCACAGGAGACGGGTCTATTGGATTTAATTTTATGGAATTTGAAACAGCCATACGAAAAAATCTTCCGATTGTGGTGGTTATTTCCAATGACCTTGGCTGGGGGATGATCCGTCACAGCCAGGAGCTTCGCATTGGCCACGCCATTGAAAACGGGACCTTTATCGGGAAAGTTGATTATCATAAAATGGTGGAAGCCATTGGGGGCAGGGGATTTTTTGTTCAAAATCCACAAGATATCAAACCAGCCCTGGAAGAGGCATTTGCCTCAAACAAGGTCTGCTGCATCAATGTGATGACAGATCCCACAACTGTCAGTCCCGGCAGCGCAATGCTGGCAAATGTGGGTGCCTATAAAGCCTAAATTTTTAACTATTGCTTGACCGGAAACCCGTGTTTGGGTGAAGAGTTGCCCATATGCAAGGCGCAAAAAACTCTGAAACCGGAGTGTACTAATGTACATGAGGATTTTAGAGTTTTGCAGCAACGCAGCAGATGGGTGAGTTTTCGCCCAAATACTAAATAAAGGGGACGATGATGGATACTATAATAATAGACCAGGTTCGGCTGAATTTTAATCCCACAGGCATTGCCATTATCAATGCCGCCATCGGATTGATGATGCTGGGGGTTGCTTTGGAACTTAAAATAGACGATTTTAAACGAATTGTCTCAAGCCCGAAAGCACCGGCAATAGGTCTTGCTGCCCAGTTTATCCTGCTGCCGGCCTTTACATTTCTGCTGGTGCTGCTCATCAAACCCCATCCCTCCATTGCCCTTGGAATGATGCTGGTGGCGGCCTGTCCAGGTGGAAATCTATCCAATATTATCACCTACCTATCCAATGGTAATTCTGCAGTATCCATCAGTATGACAGCGATATCAACCGTTGCAGCCATTATCATGACCCCGTTTAATATTTCTTTCTGGGGCAGTTTGAACCCCGAGACTGCCGCTATTTTAAAACAGGTCAGCCTGAACCCTGTAGATGTATTTATAACGGTTTTTTTGATTTTGGGTATCCCCCTTATCGCGGGTATGTCCATTGGTCATTATCTGCCGGATTTTGCCCGGAAGGTGAAAAAACCATTTAAAATATTTTCTCTGATCTTTTTTATTATCATTGTCTGTGGGGCATTGGCTGCTAACTGGCAGTATTTTTTAAAGTATGTAGGGATTGTGATGCTGGCCGTCCTCATTCACAATGCCCTTGCACTCAATATTGGCTATTGGTCCGGCAGGTTGTTTAAACTTGAAGAAAAAGATTGCAGGGCGGTTTGCATTGAAGTGGGGATACAGAATTCAGCTCTGGGACTTGTGCTGGTGTTCAGTTTTTTTGATGGTCTAGGGGGGATGGCAATTCTTGTCGCCTGGTGGGGAATCTGGCATATCATAGCAGGGCTTGTGACGGCCGTGATTTTTAATCTGAAAAAACTGCCGAATAATGAGATAAATCCCGTATCCTGAAAAATGAGTAAGTCTTGTTTGAAAAATAAAGTAGCAATAGTCACAGGCGGTGCCTCAGGTATTGGTCTCGCAACCTGCTGGGAGTTGGCTGGACAGGGAACCTGGATCGTCATGCTTGATATGGACGAGAATGCGCTTGAAGTTCAGCAGAATATTTTTTCAGATAAAGGATATAAGATTCTTGCAATTGCCTGTGATGTTACAAAAGAAAGAGAATGTATCGCTGCCATCAATAAGGTCCTGGACAAATTTGGTAAGGTTGATATATTGTTTAATAATGCCGGCATCACCCAGAGAGGCTTGTTTGAAAATACAGATACAAAAGTTTTTAAAAGGGTGATGGATGTAAATTTTTTTGGATCTTTATATTGTACTAAAGCTGCGCTTCCATATCTTGTTCAGACAAAAGGGATCATCATTGTAAATGAGTCCATTGCAGGAGTGGCTCCATTATTGGGGAGAACCGGGTATAGTGCCAGTAAACACGCACTGCACGGCCTGTTTACATCCCTGAGATGCGAATTACGGCACAAAGGCGTTCATGTGATGATTGTCTGTCCCGGTTTTATCAGGACAAACCTTCAGACAAGGGCCCTTGGTTGCGACGGTAAAATTGCCACCCATAAACAGACCAGGGTAGGTCCAGAAGATACCCCTGAAAATGTTGCAAAACAGATTGTAAACGGTATTTTAAAGAAAAAATCCATTCTCATTCTCACATTCATGGGGAAACTGGGCTATCTTATATCACGATTATTTCCTTTATTGTACGAATACATAATGACCCATAAATTTAAAAAAGAATTATAAAAAATTTATTGCTCTTTTTTCAGACCAGTAAATATGTTGTTTATTAAAACTGACAAAGCCTACATGGCCTCCTGAATCCGGCATACTAAGTGTGATAAATTTGTTGGTCTTAGCCTCTTTGACAGGGTAACACTTTTCAGATAAAAACGGATCATTCATAGCATTGATTATTAGTGTGGGAACTTTGATATCCGGAATAAAAGGCTTGCTGGAACATTTTTCATAATAGTCATATGCATTTTTAAAACCGTGAATAGGAGCTGTATATCGGTCATCAAATGCTTTAAAATTTTTAATTTTTTCATATCCTTTATCATCAATGAGGTCGGGAAAAATTTTCATTTTTTGTTTGATTTTTTGATGGAGCATGACCAGAAACCGTTTCATATACAGTTTATTTGAAGGTTTTGTCAGAACTTTGGCACTTGCCTTTAAATCACATGGAACTGAAAACACGACAGATTTCGTTATAATCGGGTCCGGGTTTTCTCTTCCCAGGTACAAAAGGGTAAGATTTCCGCCAAGGCTGAATCCTATAAGTGCAATTTCCTTATAGGGGTATTTTTGGCTGGCATGTTTGATTACCCATGACAGATCATCGGTCACCCCGTTGTGATAGGATTTGAGTAAGTGATTCGGCTCACCACTGCAGGATCTGTAATTCCATGCCAGAGCATCCCAGTTATTATTGTTGAGTGCTTTTACCATACCTTTGATATAAGCTCTCTGGGTATTACCTTCAAGCCCGTGTGATATGATGGCAAGCCGGTTGTTGTCCTGGGTTGACCAGTCAAGATCTATAAAATCTTTATCAAAAGTTTTAATCCGTTCTCTTTTATAGCTGACAGAATTGATTTTTCTGAAAAGTACGGGAAAAATTGTCTGGATGTGACCATTGCCAAAAAGCAATGGAGGAGAGTATAAATTTTCAGGCATAGATAAGTTTCCTATTAGTACTGTTTAATTGTCCATAAATTTGATATATTATTTTTCCCATGATGTAAAATTTAAAATTTTAACAGGAATAAAATTTAAACTATGAAAGTAGGAATTATAGGCCTGCCACAAACAGGCAAAAAGACATTATTTCAGATTTTATCAGGCAATGAGATCAAAGAGTCATCCAAAGCATTTAAACCTGTGCCCGGCAGCGCAGATATCCTTGATTCAAGATTTAATAAACTGGTTGAAATGTATGAGCCTAAAAAGAATGTCAGGGCAAGAATTGAGCTTGTACTGCTTCCCAAAATGGAGGCTGAAACTATTTCCAGGGGAGAAATTTTCAGGGATATAGCAGATATGGATGCAATCTGTCACGTGGTCCGTTCCTTTGAAGATGATTCAATTTATCATGCTGAAGGATCTGTTGATTCCAGAAGAGATTTTGAAATGGTTAATTCCGAGTTGGTCCTGCACGATCAGATATTTGTGGAAAAAAGAATCGAACGACTTGAGGCCATGGTTAAAAAAATAAAAGATGAAGATCAGCAAAAAGAACTTGTTCTGATGCATAAGCTCAAAGATATCCTTGAAGAGGAAAAACCGTTAAGACTGATTGAATTGACGGATGATGAAGAAAAAATGATCAGGAGCTATCCATTTATTACAAGGAAAAAAATGGTCATTGCCGTTAACGTATCTGAAGAAGACCTTGATAATGAGGCCTTTTTATCACCTTTCAAACAAAGTTGTGAAACCCTGGAGATTGAGGTTATGCTCGTGTCTGCAAAGGTTGAGGCGGAAATTGCCATGCTGGATACCCAGGAAGAAAAAGATGAATTTTTAGAAGGTCTCGGGATAGGGCAGACAGCCCTTGAAAGCCTGACCGGGCTTTGTTTGAAATCTTTGAACCTGATTTCATTTTTTACGGTTGGAAAGGATGAAGTCAGACAATGGCTGGTTGGAAATGGGGCAAAGGCACCCAGAGCAGCAGGTGTGATTCATTCTGATCTTGAACGGGGCTTTATCAGGGCAGAAGTATTTAAATACAATGATCTCATGACGTCCGGCAGTGAAGCCGAACTTAAAAAGGCCGGCAGGATTTATGTAGAAGGCAAGGATTACGTTGTTGAAGACGGTGATATTTTAAATATTCGGTTTTCTGTCTGATGCGCATAGCGAAAGAATTGGGGTCAGGCTTCGCTTATTGTGGTTATTGAACTCAATAACCACAATAAGCGAAGCCTGACCCCACTAGTCTCCACTAGTCTCTTTGTTTTACCAGACGCCATAAGATCTGATTACTGACTTGATTCCCAGTTCCTCCCTGTAAACAAGCCTGGATTCCTGAGCTTCTGTCTTGCTGGAATAATCGCCTAATCTTACCAGATACCAGACCCTTCCTTTTTTGTCCTGGATGACTAGAATCCTTGGATCAAGACCGTATTCGAGCAGCTGGTATTTTGCTTTATTGGCATTTTCCGGATTGAGAAAAGCACCTGTCTGAAGAGAGTACCCTCTATTTGAAGTATTTTTTATTTCAGGTACATTTTCTGCGGCTTTATTGTTTTTAGATTTATCCTTTTTAGACTTGGAATTTTTTATTTCTTGAATCTTTTGCTTGAGCTGGTCTAACTTTTTTGTTGCATAAGTGTGTTTGATAGCAGCTTCATAGGTTTCAAGAGCTTTGGCATTTTCTCCCAGCTTGGCAAGCAGATCTGCCTTATAGCAGATTGCCAGGTAAAAATCTGGTTGTAGTTCAAGTGTTTGTGAAATATCATCAAGTGCTTCACTGTTCCTGCCAAGTTCTGCAAGACACAATGCCCTGTTAAAATATGCCACATGATTTTCCGGAGACGTTGCAATTTCGATGTCATAGTTTTCAATAGCTTTTTTATATTCTTTTTTGTAAAACCAGGCCACTCCTAAATTACTGTGAAGTCCATTAAGACCGGGGAATAATTCTTGAGCTTTTGTAAAATCCTGAATGGCAAGATCAAATTTTTCCTGTTTCATGCGGGATACTCCCCGATTTTTGTATGCATCTGCATTGTCAGGAGCAATTTCAATCAGTTTAGTAAATTCATCCACCGCCTTTTGGTACTGACCTTGTTTGAAGTAGAGAACGCCATTATCAAAGAGTCCTTTTGCAGTTTCTGCATAAATTATTGTAGAAAAAGATAATGACAATAAAATGAATAATAAAGGGTGTTGAAATCGGTAGTCTGAAAAACCGAATAAATATAATAAATTCAATCATTTGTGTTGAAAAAACCTCTGTTTTAGTGTATAGTCTTTTAAGAGACCAATCAAAAAAAACAACACAAAAACAGAGGCATTATGCACAGAAAAAATATCAGATTGATAATAACAAAGCAATTGCAAACTGATCACCCTCACTGGAAAAAAATGAATAGGAAATCCAAAAAAAAACTGCTCCAACAAATTATGGATGAGGCCGTTAATAATTATGATTACTCTCAGACTCTGGACATCCCCATTGAGGAGCTCACTGGAGTTGAAGATCAAATGCCGTCTGAAGGAATCCGCAGTATCCCAGAGATGGCCGACTATATTAAAAATTTTCATAGCGATAATCTTTTTGATTTTGATAAGCGAAGAAAACCATATAACGAAATCGTTGATCAGGAGTTGCAATTCATTGACCAGCTTTTAGATGACCAGATTATCAATAGCTTCATTGCACCGGATGGCTATTCAGCGGCACATAGAGAGATTCAGCCTTACCAATTGTTTCGAATGGAACTTTTGAAAATCATCAAATACCCTGAAATCAGTTACAGGAAATTTTGCAGTGATGAGTATTTTGGCAGAGAAAGAAAACAAAATAGACGATTTGTAAGGTTGCCTTTAAATACAAAAGATCAAGTCCACCATACAGAGTTGTGTCATTTTCGGACGGACTTACTTTTCAGACAGCTGATGAATGTCTTTGTGTACTTCCTTCATCATTTTTATCAATCCGGTTGCCTTGAAAATACGGTCATTCATGGCGTTGATTCGAGCGAACTTCCTTCAGAAATCAATTATCCCATTTGTACAGTCGAGGTTAAAGGCAAAAAAATACGCATATATTCAGATCCTGATTGTGATTGCGGACAACGCCGGAAGAAAAGGGACAAATCATACTATGTTATTGGGTATCGCCTTCATACGCTAACCGCTATTAACCCTTCAACAGGGCATAGTTACCCATTGATATCTATTGTCGGGGCAGCAAATCATCATGACAGTCTGTTCTTAAAACCATTGATCAAGCTTGCGCAGGCAATAGGTATTGATATGAAACTGATTACCGCCGACCAGGCTTACCATGATAAGGATGGCTCGATACTTGAGGCAACCGGTGTCTATGTTGTGGCTCCGCCATCTGAAAAAGCAAAACTTCCTGAGAATGTTTTAGAATCTCCATTGAGAGTTACCTGCAATGATTTTTGTGAGATTCCAATGAGGAGTCTGGGCGCTTCACAGGATGGCCATGAATTCGGATGTGATTCAAAGCCAGGTGATTGTATCTTTGAATCAACTTGTACGAAATCAAGGATTATTGATTTTGATAAAGGGCACTTTCAGCCCATGCCTTCTTTTCATAATGCATCTCAACAAGCCATGGATATCAGAAAAAACTGTGAAAGACCTTTTAACCTGATGAAAAAGCGAGAAGGCCTTGAAATAACAAGAGTAAGAAGCCAACATGGCGTTGTTGTCCGTTCAGCATTTACGACCATAGTAACATTGTTGATTGAAATGGCAGGAACACGTCATAAACCAAAGAAGCAAGAGGATGGACAAAAGGAGCTATTCGCTGCCACGGGATAAAAATTGAATCTAAAAACATAGCTATTGGTACAATTTTTCTGAGATAACTGCTCAGACTGTTCTGGTATTGCCTGAATTACAAAAAAGGCCGCTCTAATATGAGATTTTAAAAGGCTAAAAACAAAATCAGGTAAAATGCAAACGCTTTGAGCAAAAAAATTTGAAAAATTGGTTGAAATTTAATAGGGATATTATAATTTTGTCAGATTTTGGACGGTTTCAACACCCTTTATTATTTTTTTTCGTAGCCGAGAATCGATTGGCAATAAATTTTGTTCGATAAATAATGGTGTTGCATCTATTATGGGTAACCTGCACAAAAGGATCTATCTTCTCACCAAACCATATAATAGAAGCACGAATTACCTCTTTTAAAGAATTTTTCAGTCCGAGAATTGGCCAGAATTTAGGTGAAATGATTCCAACGCCATCAAGTGGCCCATATACAGATTTACCCTTTAATGCAATCCAACAGGGTTGCCAGGAAACAGCAAAATTCAGGTGATGAAAAAGGTCGAACGGGATTGTTTTTCTTAGTTTTGCAGCAGTTCGAGATGCCAGCAGGTGCCAGAAATAATGATATAGCATGACCCCTCTTGCTCCACGTTTCCAGAATCGCAGCCACGCAGGCAGATCAACGCCAACAACGCTGATATGCGATATTTTTTCAGAAAGGATCTCTTTTTCTATAAGCTTCACATTGTTTTTCCGTGTTATCAGACAGATATTAACATACTTGGCAAGACCGGTGGCCCACCCCCATCCCACTCCCTCTTCAGAGCCGAGTCCTGGTGCGCAACTGTAAGCAATAAGACAAACATGTTTTCGTTTGTTCTTGAGAATTAATCGATCCATCATTGGTAAAGTCTTAAATAAATATTTATCATAGATAACAGGTAGGCATACTAACATGCTGCAATTATCATTAAATTTTATACCTGAAAAAAATGTGATATTCTTTGGGACATGGCTTTTGTTATCCTATGGATGCCCGGTTGGGCAACTGCATCAATTTGTCCATCATTTTTCAGCAACAGGAAATTATTATCTTTTGCAAGATTGTTGTATCCTGACACTTGGCGTGCTGTTTCAAACAAAGGTACTTCAGCTTTGCGAAGCTGTATAGTATCAGGAGAAGAAACAACAACGGCAATTATATCAATCTTGGGGCTTAATTTAAGCAATCCAGATAGCAGGGTTCTGCTCCCATTAAATCTGTAGCGTTTAGGATCAATGAGAATATCCCACATGCAACGGTCAAAAATATCAAGAGTCATGGTTTTGGGAAATTTGGTGATTCGGTCAAACCACAGCTCAAACCACCATAATATAATTTTTAAATTTGACATTGCCCATCCACGTAAAGGTTTTGCATGGGGCTCGGTCACAACACCGCGTGATGTTGTCCTTTTTTTAAAAATATAGACAGGTTTCAGGTGCCGAATATTTATTTTTCCGGCAATGCCATTAAGCTTTAAAGCAATTTGTGAAATCAGTGTACTTTTTCCGGCACCATCCGGCCCAAGAAATGCAATGGTAAACAGATGACGCTTGAAAAGTCTTATAGACAGTTCTCTTGCAATATGAACTATCGTCTGTTTTGATGTATAAAAAGGGTGTTTTATAAAAGCCCGGCTGATAAGCGTGTAAACCAGACTGCTACGCTCTGTCATGACATCTTTTAAATCCTTTTTATGGATTAGATCCAATAATTTTTTTGCTTTTGCGGTACCCAGGGAAGGTTCAAGCCTTTTGACAGCAGTAATAGCGGAATCCATTCGTCTGATAATTTTTTTCCAGTATGCATCACGAATACTCCCGCCGACAATAAGGCCTTCCATCAAAAGGATCAGGTCTTCATCAATCGCATCAGGAATCCAGAATGTTAATCCTCTGCCAGGATACAGTCGCTTTCTTTTCAAGACATCTAACAAATCAAGATAAGGAGCACCTTTATAATTTAATTTGTGAACAAGGTCCAAACCCAGAGATAGATGATTGTTCCAGCAGATTCCCGCACAGAAAATCGAGGTAACGTACTCACGCTGGACAAAACCTGTAATGGTTATGCCTAACCGGCTGATAAATGAGATAACAGGATTGATATTTTTTTCTTCCAGCAGTATATCAATATCCCTGCCTGGGTTTCCACAGTCAAGCTCTTCGTAGTTGCGCGCTACAGCATATTGAATTTTTTTAATTTCCAGAAAGTCAAATAAAAAATGAAGAAATTCTGTTAATTCAATGGTTGGCAACTTGTGCATAAATATCCTTTAATATCCTGTTCCCTGCATAATCCCAACTAAACTTTTCCTTAACCAGTTTTTTTGCAGATAAAGAAAACTGGTTAATCGTTCCTTCAGTTGATGCCACCTGAGCAAGCTTCAATGCCTCTGCAAGGCCTTGGACGTCATCGTTGGGAATTCTCCATCCTGCATTGTATTGTGAAACGATATCGGCAAGATTGGTTCCATAACTTACAATGGCAGGAATACCCATGGCAAAGGATTCCAAAAGTGCCATAGCAATTCCTTCCCAACGGGATGGATGAACAACAGTTGTTATGGTATCTCTTATGTCCTGTAGGTCTTTATTAAATAATGGACCTGTCACGCTTACCGACTGTTCAAGGCCAAAGTACTTAATTTTTTTTTTCATCCATTCCATGTCAGGGCCATTTCCTACAATAACCAGTCTTCCGATCCCTTTATTATTACGATAGATTACAAACCCTTCCAATAGTATATCCAGTCCTTTTTGGTATTGTTCGATTCTGCCGACATACCCGAATATGGGTGGATCTGTTTGATAATAGATTTTTTCTTTTGTTGCAGATTTTTTTGGAAGGTCGATCCCGTTGGGTATGATGGTAATGCTTGATTCATAGGCCAGTTTTTTAATGTCAAGAGCTTCATTGTCTGCCAGGGCTTGTACCCGTGCGGATCGTATAAGATGCGATTTTTCAAACAGTTTGATATAAAATTTTTTTCGCCAGGATCTACGTTGTAAAGCCTGATGGGATAGGGCGCTATGGGGGGTAATAACATAGGGTAAACCCAACTGGATGGAAAGAATTGCTATTTTTGAAAAAACCGGTATCAGAACGCCATGGAAATGGATAATGGTATCTTTTGAAAGCTTTTCCATTTTATTGATCAATTCTTTTGGGGGGAGAAAAGAAAGCATGTTAGCCTTGAAAAGTTTCAAGGGATATGGTCTGTCAGGTGTGGTTGCAAACGGTGTAGTAGTGATACCCCATACTTCTGTCTTTATACCTTTGTTATGCAGCCAACAGGATAAGGAGTGGACCACTTTGTTGACTCCATTTGCGCGGGAAGGGTTTGCTTTTCCTAAAACAATATGAATTATTTTCATTTCAATACTCTAATTGTTTGATTAGGTGACAGGCAAAGATACTTAAAACCAATGCACTGACAAATTGGACAAGCATTAGGCCTATTGCAGCACCCAGAATACCATAATGGGAAACCAGCTTTCCTGCACTGGATAGGGTCATAATGGCAATGAGTATCTGGGTAATGAAAATAGGGCGAACTATTTCAACTGTCCTGAAAATGACTTTTAATAAAAAAACAACCAGACTCATAATGTAGGTTATGGACACAAGAGCCAGCACAAAACCAAATTTACGATACGCTTCAGTATAGACCAAAGCCATAATATCAGAAGAAAATATGACCAGGAAAAAAGTGATGATAGATCCTGTTCCAATGGTGAGGCTTCCGATACGCATTACATATTGAAAAGAGGCTTTTGTCCCTTTGTTCGCCATTAGTCTGGCCGCTTTGATCGGCACAACGTTTTCCATGATCTGCACTATAATTCCGGTAATCCCTGCAATATTTTGAGCGGCTTTTAATACGCCAATGGAGGCAGTACCCATCATAGTGCCGGTTATGGCAATAAACCAATTGGATCCGAACCAGTTGATGGCAGCAGCGCCAAACAACCATTTCCCAAAATTCAAATGCTTTTTGAGGGCAAGTAGAAAAGGAAAATTTTCTCTTACTTTTGCTGGCCACCATAAAAAAGTTGTCAGAAAAGCAGCAATAAGGCCGGAAACCCCCAAGGCGATAAGGTGTAATTCCGGGCTATTTTTAAAATTGGCGTATCCAATAAAAATAGCAGCAATAAGATGTATGAAATAACGAAAGCTGCTTCCGATTGCTGCAGCTGTTATCTTATTACAAACATATGCAATACGTCTTGCCCAGAGATGCAATTGCATCCCGGCAGCGGCAAGTAAATACAAAAAGCCTTTAACCAAAGGGGCTTCCAGGCCGTATATAAAACCGTATATTATCGTTCCGCAGAAAATAGCAATGGCGGTCATACTAGCTAAAAATAAGGAAAGTTGTGCAGTTGAGCGACAATATCCTTTGAGTTGATCGGCGGACAGCTTTGGACCAATGGTCTGTGCAGGGGCTGCAACCAACGTCTGGCATGCTTCCATAGATAACATGCCAAGTAAAAGTCCGATACTATAAAAACCGAAATCAGACGGGTTTAATAGCCGTGCAATAATGATTGTTAATAAAAGATTACCGCCACTATTGGCAGCTTGATCAATCAAGGTGAGAATTCTATTTGATTTAGGTATTGAGATATTCAATATGAAATTTTCTAATATTTAAACTTCACTATAATTTAATCAAAAAAAAGCGATCTTTGCATGACCACTTCTTGGGATCTTTGATTAATGCTCTGTTTTAAAATTGGCTCGGGAAATCTACCAAAATCAAATAGAACATTGAATTCATCATCAAGTGAATTATTATTAAAAACAAGTTCCGGCAAAGGCTATATCACTTATTCTATCCAAGTTGTAATAACTTGGTTTTGATATTCTGGGTAACCATTTTTTTTGCTCCATGACGAGTTAATGAATCAGTTATCATTTACAAATATTTTTTTTTACGATCAGGAGTGTTCTTCCGATGGTTCTGAGAATGCGTTTGTCCTGCATTTTCTGCACCATTTTCCCGGTTAAGCGCTCAGAGGACAGGGGGCATTCTATTCTATGGGTTGTTTTCCATCCTGTTTTTGACAGAAGCCTGTGGTAATCAAATATTGTGATTGATTTGTCAGGCTTTTCTTCTGCGGCTGGTGTGGATTCAAAATTGCGCCAGTCTGAATTCAGAAAGGCCATGGTGGTTGCGGGTTTTGCATTTTTATGGGCTTGGGCAAAGAAATCCTTAAAAAACCTTTTATAGTCTTCTTTTGGAAAGGATGATATGGAAGGGGCGTTTTTCTTTGCTTTTTCTTTGTATTCTTTGGCTTGTCCCATTCAACAGCTGCAATCTCTTTGATTCCCTTTTTCTTAAATGCAGGCCAGCGATGGATGCCGTCCAGGATTATGGTGGCCTGGGTTGTTTCATTGCCTTCTGCATCTGTATAGTTGAAGAACTTTTGAATCTTGACTGGGGGAAATTGAGCACCAATTGCAAGGGCTTCGATATACGCATCAATGGTTTGCCCGCTTTTTGTGCATCTCGGGTAGATGAACTGGTCCCAGGTCAGGTCTGCGGTATTAATTTTAATTTTAGCCATCTAAAAGCCATTTTTTGGGTGTTTAGTAATGGACTTATTTGATCAAATAAGTCCGGTTAGAAATTTATCTGCCGGCATTATTCTTATCCCATTTTTAAGTCTTTCATTTCTGCATTTTTTTACAACCTGATAATTAAATGGTATGGATAGTTTATCTCGAAAATAATACAAATTCTTGGAAATTGTTGAATCACTGTTTTTAACTTCAACAGAAAACCATGGTTTGTTATTGAAGGTAACTATGAAATCAACTTCTTTGCCTGTGGAATCTCTTAAAAACGACAGTGCGACATCATATCCTTCATAGGAATAAAGGTAATTGCAGAATTTTAAAAGGTGGCAGGCAATAAAATTTTCCAGTTTTTGTCCATCATTCTCAATGGCTGACCAATCCCACAAATATAATTTTTTCTCTTTTCTTACAGCGGCTATTTTTTTTGACTGAAATGGCGGAATTCTAAAACAATAATAAAATTGTTCAAAAGTATCAAGCCAGTTTGCAACGGTCCTGAAATTTACCTGAAGATCTTCAGCCAGAGAATTGATCGATAATATAGACGATGTTTTATCAGGCAGTATATCAGCCAGCAGGGCTAGATTGCCGAAATCTTTAATAAATGTAAGTTCGCGAATATCTTCAGAAAAAAACCGTTCAGTCTTTTCCATGTGCCACCTTCTCAAAAAACGGCGGTTCTGTTTTAAAAATGGTTCAGGAAATCCACCAAAATCAAACAGGGCATTGAATTCTTCATCATGTGAACTTTCATTAAAAACAAGTTCCTGCATCGGTTTAACTGCGGTTTTTGAGTTCATTAACTCTGCGATGGAAAATGGATGCAGGGTATAATAATGATATCTCCCCTGCAGGGAATCACCGCCACGTCGAAAAATATTAAGACGGGCACTGCCTGTTAAAAGAAACTGGTATATATCCTTATGTGTATCAAATTCGCCCTTTATCCATGTTTTCCATTTTGAATGTTTATGAAATTCGTCAAGAATAATCAGCTTGTAGTCAGGAACCCATTCTCCTCTTAATGCAGCAGTTCTATCACTTATTCTATCCCAGTTGTAATAACTGCTTTTAATATTCCGGGCAACAAGTTCTTTAGCTGCGGTTGTCTTCCCTACCTGTCTTGGGCCTCCAAGAAAGACCATCTTTTCATTGAGGTCTTCTATTATATTTTCAGTTAGATATCTGGGTTTTATATTCATATTTTTATTGTAATGCAAAACATTTTACTGTCAAGTATTTTGTATGTGTCTGCAAAATACTTGATACTATTTTGTATGTGCATGCAATAATTTTAGTCATCTAAGAGCCATTTCCAGATCGGGACTGCGTTAATATTGTTGTCTAATTGAACTTCGTCATCCCAGGTGACAATTGTACCGGAAGGGATTGAAAGTTCTTCCATGGCACTTTTCAATCCGCGGTATTCCCGGTCAAAGGTTTTTGGGTCTGTTATCTGCCAGCACACCTGAATCAGTTTAACTTTATTTGTTTTGGGGTTGCGGGCAAAGAAATCCGTTTCAAATCCCTTTTTGGTATTGATGTATTCTATCTGGTATTTGTTCCGGCGCAAATGCATAAATACCATATTTTCCAGAATCGGGCCAAAGTCTGAACTGTTAAGAAAGGTCATGGCATTTAAAAGACCGGTATCAATTGTATAGATTTTTACAGGGTTGATCATTCTTGATTTTTCAGATCGGCTGTGGATGGGTACCCGGTAAAAGACAAAGGCATCTATCAGGTGATCCAGATAAGCGTACAGGTTGTTCTTTGTACATTTTACTGACATGCTTTTCAGGGTGTTGTAAAATTTGTTTACGCTGAATTTTCTGCCGGATGAATGCATCAGTGTCCTGACCAGGTGTTTTATCGCTGTGATGTTATTCACCCGGTGCCTTTCTATAACATCTTTTAAAAGAACTGAATCTATATAACCTTGTAATATTTCAGTTTTAATATTGGGATCAAGGTTTTGAACTTCAGGAAATCCACCGTTTTGAAAGTATTCTTTTACAGCCTTTCTCAGGGTTGCGGCTGTTTTTGATCCAAATGTTCCGGGTTTATCAGCAAACAGGCCATGATATCTTAAAAACTCCTGGAAACTGAATGGGAAAATTTCTGTTGTCAGAGAGCGGCCTCGAAGACTTGTGGCAATTTCTGTGCTTAGCAATTTTGAAGATGATCCCGTAATAAAGATTTGAATGTTTTCTGAGTCAAGCAAACGCCGGATGAACAATTCCCATTGATCTATCTTCTGCAGTTCATCAAGGAAAAAATAGCAGGTTCTGTTTTTGTTTTCAGGGAACTTACCATAATACACATCAAGAATTTCCTGAAAATTGCTGACGGCAAATCCAAGCAGCCTTTCATCTTCAAAATTCAAGTATAGGATTTGATTTTGAGGAATATTTTTTCGGAGCAGTTGATTGATTTTTTGGAAGCAAAACCAGGTTTTTCCGGAGCGGCGCATGCCAATGACAACATCGGCTTTTCCTTTTATTTCGGAAAAAACCTTTGTCCGGGGAACAGGCGCCGGCAGATTTCGTTCCTGGAAATCATCAATGAGTTGTGAAATGATGGTTTTCATATATTGTATATTTATCTCTTATTTAGAGATAAATTAAGCTATTTTTATCTTCTTTTTCGACCTGATTCTGTGTATAGGGTCTGACCCTGCTAAGTGAGTGTTTTTTTAAGGTGAATCGCTCTAAAAAATTCCATTTCCGTCTCTTAGGGCCCACTTTTGGGGATCAAAAACAACATTTTAAGTATCATTTGATCTTCAAGTTTTTTATAAAAAAGACTCAACAATTATTTTTAAGCGTTCAATTAGATATAATGGCAAAGAGATTAGGTTATAATCAACGTTCCTGCGTTCTCGACCAATATTAATCATAGTATTTATCCGGCTGACAGATGGCAGGGATGCATCAAATCGAATGGCAAATGGTGCCTGTTTGCTGCCCATAAATTGATGCAGAGATTTAAGATTTCCTGTCGCTCCTGCTTTTACCTCTATGGGAATAACAGTGCCGGCTATCCCGATAACAAAATCTATTTCAGCATTGGATGAACGGCCTTCACGTAGCCAATAAGTTAATTCCCGGTTTGGTGTGTCCGCAAGCAGGCTTTGTAAATGTTGACCGATGAACTGTTCAGCGATTGCACCTTCATTTATCAATTTCACATCATTCATTTGAGAAACAACACGCCAGTCTAAACCGCAAACAGCATTCATTAAACCAACATCAAGGAAAAGTGCTTTATAAACTTTTTCATTAATATCAGCCTGTAATGGCAGCCCTGAACAATGGCTGTGAGTCACTTTTCCAATAATACGAGCCATGGACAGCAACTCGAGATCTTTCTTTATGGTGGCACTTTGATCTTGAAACGAAATATTGCTGTATTTAATTTTTTGTCCCACGTTTCTGGCAACAAAATTAAATACATTGCGCATACGAAGCAAATTTCTTGAGCCTGCATATTTTGAAAAATCTTCACGATAAGTTTCGATAATGGAATTATGAACTTTACTCACATCCTTATAGCTGTGACTGTCAACAAAGACAGCAACTGCTTCCGGCATTCCACCAATATAATAATAAGAGCGCATTAAACTCAATAAACGCTTATGCACAACTTCACCGATCTTTTGACCCGGCTCATACTGCATTATAAAAGACTTGAGTTTTTCCTCTTGAACTGCGCCCAGAAATTCAGTAAAGGTCATGGGTCCCATGTGTAAATACTGTATTCTTCCTACAGGCATGGAAAAAGAGTGATCAGATAAGACAAATTCTAATAGAGAACCTGCACTCACAACGGGAAGATCCGGCTTATCCTCATAAAAATATCGCAGCGCTGGAATAGCCTCGGGAACAGCCTGGATTTCATCAAGAAACAAGAGAACGTCCTTATTGATGTTTCCCATGTTCGGTAAAAATTCAATCTGCTGAATAATCTGGGCAGGGTCTTTATCAGAAAATATCTGCGATAGTTCAGGATGACGTTCCAAATTTACATTGATCAATGTTTTCTTATATTCTCTGGCAAACATTTCTACTAATGTTGATTTACCCACCTGTCGGGCACCACGAATAATGAGCGGTTTACGGTTGTTGTCGTGCACCCAGTTATGAAGAAATTGTAATTGTTGTCTATGCATATTTGTAACCATACCCTTAGTTTTTGTTTTATATATGTGTTGCAAGTATCAAATAACAGGGCATTTAACAAGCTTTGAGTATTGTTTTATGGGTGTGTTTTCATATTTTCAAAAGTTTTTGATTGAGTTCTTCGGCAATTTATTTGAGTTCCCTTAACATGGATCGAAGCTGAACACGCCAGTGAACAGGTTTTATGTCTGCGGTCTGCCAAAAGGATGTTTTATCAAGCACACTGTACATTGGCCTTTTTGCAGGGGTTGGGTATTGAAGGGTCGGGACGGGTAAAATGGGTATGGATTTATCAAGCAGTCCTGCGTTGACCCCTTCTTCCTGGATGGCCATGGCAAAATCATACCAGGATGCAACACCTGCATCTGTCCAGTGAAAGGTTCCAGTCAGGTTTTTAGAAAGAGCCGTCCAAATGGCATGGGCAAGGCCTTTTGCCCAGGTGGGTGTTCCGATCTGTTCATCTATGACATTCAGGCTTGGTTTCTCTTTCATGAATTTGAGCATGGTTTTTACAAAATTGAGTCCATGGGCTGAATAGAGCCAGGCTGTTCTGATGATCAAAGCTTGATCGTTTAAAATTTTGCGGGCTGTTTGTTCCCCTTCAAGTTTTGATTTGCCATACACTGATTTTGGGTCTGGTCGATCATCGGGCTGATAGGGTTTAAAGTTTTGCCCGTTAAAAACAAAATCTGTGGAAATGTGAACCAGGAAAATTTTATTTTTTTTGCAAAGTTCTGCTATTTCAAGAACTGCAAGGTGATTTATCCTGTAGGCTAAATCCTTTTCCTGTTCTGCTTTGTCTACAGGGGTGTAGGCGGCAGCGTTTATTATGCAGTCTGGTTTATTTGCATTTATGCAGTGTTCTATACTATTGCTGCTGCAGAAATCTACTTTTGGAAAATCACAGGTTGTAAGGCTTATGTTTTCAGGGCAGGTGCGAATAAGCTCCCACCCGAGCTGCCCGTTTGAACCCAGTAACAGGATCTTCATGCAAATACCTCTGCTGTTTCAAAGGTTGTTCCTTGTTCATCCTTTTGTGACAGTATTGGGGATGATCCAGGGATGATGGGCCAGTCAATTGCAATGGAGGGATCATTCCACAGGATGCTTCTTTCGTATTCAGGTGCATAATAGTCTGTGCATTTGTATGTAAACTGTGCTTCATTGCTCAACACATAAAAACCATGGGCAAAACCGGGTGGAACCCAGAGTGCTTTTTTGTTTTCTGCTGAAAGTAAGACACCCGCCCATTTTCCAAAAAAAGGAGAGGATTTTCTGATGTCAACAGCCACGTCAAAGACTTCACCTGAAATCACCCGGACCAGTTTGCCCTGGGGATGTTTGATCTGGTAATGAAGTCCCCTTAAAATGCCCTGGGTGGACTTGCTGTGATTGTCCTGAACAAATGGTTTATCAGCTGTATTTTTTTTGGGTGTAACCTTCAGGTTAAATTCGTCTTCCCGAAATGTTTCCATGAAGAATCCGCGGTGGTCGCCAAAGACCTGGGGCTCCATTAAAAAAATATCCGGAATATTCAGTTGAGTATATTTCATTTTCTATCCGTAAGTTTGATTTTCAGGTTAGGCGTGATCTTTTGGTTAAAAGGTCTAACAGGTATTGGCCATAGCCGTTTTTCTTCATGGGTTCGGCTATTTTTTTGAGTTGATCTGCATTGATGAGTTTCATTCTAAAGGCAATTTCTTCAGGACAGGCAATTTTTAATCCCTGGCGGTCTTCAACCACTTTAATAAAGGTTGCTGCATCCAGAAGGGATTCGTGGGTCCCCGTGTCAAGCCAGGCTGTTCCCCGGCTGAACAGTTCTACATTCAGGCGGCCTTGGGCAAGATAGGTGTTGTTGACATCTGTTATTTCAAGTTCTCCCCTAGAAGAGGGTTTAATCTGTTTTGCAATCCTTATCACATCATTGTCAAAAAAATAGAGTCCTGTGGCTGCATAGTATGATTTTGGAACTTCAGGTTTTTCTTCCAGGCTGGTGACACAGCCGCTTTTGTCAAATCCGATAACGCCATATCGCTGGGGATCTTTGACATAGTATCCGAAAATGGTTGCGCCTGTGTCTTTTTTAGCAAGTAACTGCAGCCTGTCTGACAACCCTTCGCCATAAAAGATATTATCTCCAAGGATCAAGGTGACAGTATCATTTTGTATAAAATCTTCTCCGATTATAAATGCCTGGGCAAGTCCGTCAGGAGAAGGCTGGATTGCATATTCCAGAGATATGCCCCACTGGGACCCATCACCCAGAAGATGCTTGAAGCTCTCATGTTCATGGGGAGTTGTGATGATTAGTATCCGGGTTATGCCTGAAAGCATGAGTGTTGAAAGGGGATAATAAATCATGGGTTTGTCATACACGGGCATGAGCTGTTTGCTGACTGAATATGTCAGGGGATAGAGCCGGGTTCCTGATCCCCCTGCTAATATTATTCCTTTACGCATTATTAATCTGCCTTTTTTATATGAGATGTCTCTTTTTTAAAAGCATCAGCAATGCTTTTTAACCCATTTCTCAATGGGGTTGCCGCCTGCCAGTTCAATGTTTTTAATTTAGAAACATCCAAGCATTTTTTGGGTGTTCCATCCGGTTTTGAAATGTCAAAAACAATTTTTCCTTTAAACCCTGTTATCTCTTTTATCATCTCTGCCAGTTCTTTTATGCTGATATCCATTCCTGAACCTATATTGAAAAGAGGCTTGTTTTCATATTCTTTGTCTGAAAAATGCGTTTGCATGATAAAGACACATGCATCAGCCAGATCATCAACATAAAGGAATTCTCTTTTGGGTTTGCCTGTTCCCCAGACCATTACGGATTCCGCATTTTTTTGTTCAGCTTCATGGAATTTTCTGATCAGTGCCGGCAGTACATGGGAGGTTTCAAGGTCGAAATTATCATTCGGGCCATAAAGGTTTGTGGGCATGACAGGGATAAATTTTGTTCCATATTGCCGGTTATAGGCCCAGCACATTTCTATTCCGGCTATTTTTGCCACGGCATAGGGTGAATTGGTGGGTTCCAGGGACCCTGTCATCAGGTATTCCTCTTTCATGGGCTGGGGGCAGAGTTTGGGGTAGATGCACGAAGAGCCGAGAAAAAGCAGTTTTTTTATACGATGAATATGGGACTGGTGAATGATATTGTTCTGGATCATCAGATTCTGGTGAATGAAATCCGCAGGGAAGGTGCTGTTGGCTAAAATTCCCCCCACTTTTGCTGCGGCCAGAAATACATATTCGGGTTTGTTCCTGTCAAAATATCCGGATACTGCCTGGCTGTCCATGAGTTCAAGTTCTGAATGGGAAGGGACAAGCAGATTTGTGTAGCCTTTTTTTTCAAGATGCCGGATAATGGCTGATCCAACAAGGCCTTTAGGGCCTGCTATGAATATTTTAGCGGATTTTTTCATGAATTATTCTTTTGTGTGTATGTTTCCCTTTAGATTCATTCTTGTGCCAAAAACCATTGCAGGGTTTTGGGCAGGCCTGTTTTAAAATCCTCTCCAGGTGAATATCCTAAGTTTGAAGATATTTTATCTGCATTGACGGCATAGCGGCGATCATGACCTAATCTGTCTTTCACATGGCTAATCAGTATTTTGGGATGATTGCCCCTGGATGAAGGACAATTCGGGAACCGTTGTACAAGCTTTCTGTCTTGTGAAAATTCTTCATGGATTAAATCACATACTCGATTAACGATGTCTATATTGGTCCATTCGTTGTTCCCGCCTATATTATATGTTTCTCCTGTTTTGCCTTTGTCAAGAATCAGATCAACACCCCGGTTGTGATCATCCACATAAAGCCAGTCACGAATCTGTCTGCCGTCTCCATAAACAGGCAGAGGTTTTCCATTCAGGATATTTGTTATGATCAAGGGTATCAGTTTTTCAGGAAACTGAAAGGGTCCATAATTGTTGGAGCAGTTACTGATAGTCACCTGAAGTCCATAAGTTTTGTGATAAGCCCGCACCAGATGATCTGAAGAGGCCTTGCTTGCCGCATAGGGAGAATTGGGTGCATAGGGTGTGTTTTCGTTAAAGGCTGGATCATCTTGTTTTAAAGATCCATAAACCTCATCTGTTGATATATGGTGGAACCGATGATTTTTAGGATTATCATCCAGCCAGATTTTTTTAGCTGCTTTAAGAAGATTGTGGGTTCCAACAACATTGGTTGTGATGAATTCATCAGGACCATTTATGGATCTGTCCACATGGGATTCTGCAGCAAAATGGACCAGGGTATCAATTGTATGGTTTTTGATCAAAGATTCAACAAGGGTCTGGTCCAGAATATTGCCATGGACAAATTCGAATTTTGGGTTTTTTTGAGCCTTAGTAAGATTGTCTTTGTTTCCAGCATAGGTTAAAGCATCTAAAACAACTATATGATCGTCTTTATATTTATTGAGCCAGTAGTAGACAAAATTTGTACCGATAAAGCCTGCACCGCCTGTAACAAGGAGATTTTTCAAGGGGTAAGTTCCTTTAGCTTGATTTTTACAAAACTATTCATTGTAGTTAAAAGTATTAAATCCATGGGTTTGGCATAAGTGATCTTTTTTGGCTTCAACAAGGTCCTGGTTGACCATTTCTGTTACCATTTCCTGAAATCTTATTCTGGGTTCCCACCCAAGTTTTTGTTTTGCTTTTAAAGGATTACCCAGGAGAGTTTCCACTTCTGTCGGCCTGAAATATTTGGGATCAACGGCAACAATCTGATTATTGGTTTTTTTATCAAAGCCTTTTTCATCCACACCTTTGCCTTTCCAGGTGATTTCCATGTTCAGCCCTTTGGCGGCAATGTTTACAAAGTCTTTAACAGAATATTGTTTTCCCGTGGCAATGACAAAGTCTTCGGGCTGGTCCTGCTGAAGCATCAGCCATTGCATTCTGACATAGTCTTTTGCATGGCCCCAGTCCCTTTTTGCATCCAGGTTGCCTAAAAAAAGGCAGTCCTGCAGTCCAAGGCTTATCCTGGCAAGAGCCCGGGTGATTTTGCGGGTAACAAAGGTTTCCCCGCGAAGGGGGGATTCGTGGTTGAACAGGATGCCGTTGCAGGCATAAATATTATACGCTTCCCTGTAATTGACTGTGATCCAGTAGGCATAAAGCTTGGCAACACCATAAGGGCTCCTTGGATAAAAAGGTGTTGTTTCAGTCTGTGGGGTTTCCTGGACCTTGCCAAAGAGCTCTGAAGTGGATGCCTGGTAAAACCGGGATTTGTTTTCAAGGCCAAGGAGCCGGATGCCTTCCAGAAGACGAAGAGTGCCAAGTGCGTCTGTGTCTGCTGTGTATTCCGGAGATTCAAAAGAAACAGCAACATGACTCTGGGCAGCCAGATTATAAACCTCATCAGGCTGTACCTGCTGGAGTATTCGGATAAGGTTGGTTGAATCTGTCAGATCTCCATAGTGAAGTATAAGGTTCCTGTCTTTTTCGTGGGGATCCTGGTAAAGGTGGTCTATCCTGTCTGTGTTGAAGAGTGAGGATCTTCTTTTTATACCATGGACTTCATATCCCTTATCCAGCAGGAACTCGGCAAGATATGCCCCGTCCTGTCCTGTGATACCTGTTATCAATGCTTTTTTTGTCATATCACCTCTTATCTGGTGTTAGGGTCCACTCAAAAATTGGTTATTAATTTTTGAGTGGACCCTTAGAATTAAATAAAACTTTTCCTGCTAAAGATGAGAAAACTCTGGTTGTCACTATTATATATAGAAAAATTGTAATTATTCAGCTCTTACGCAAGAAACCGCCCTGTCTGATAGATATTTGTTTCGAGGCTATTCGCTTAACCTCCTGCAAACATACATCATACAGGGCTTTGGGTATATTTTTTTTTAACGGGCTGAATAATTACGAAAAATTTTGTATAAACTTAAAGGTTCAAACATAGCTCCGCTCTGTTAGTTACAAAAAACTTTGCCCCGGATACACAATGCCCTGATTTTATGAACAACAAGTTTAGTTTTAAAACCTGCTTAAAACAAATTGAATATTTTGATCAATTTTATCAGTTTTGTCAGGGAAAATCCCTATCTATTTAAATTAAGGGCCCACTCAAAAATAACTTTTTACATTTTTGCATTTTCACAGGCCTGGGAAAGCCTGTTTTTAATGTAATTAATTTCATCCATGTCATATTCATCCATGTCAAAGCAATATCCGTCTTCTCCAAGCAGGCCTTCAGGGATGAGATCTCCTTTTTCATCAGGATCTGTTATCATGTCTTTGTAGAAGCAGACAGACAGCCATCTATCATCCGGGTCATCATCAATGACATCCACCATGGCAAAGAGAGAGCGGTTTTTCTGGCTGTTGTGCCTGGGGCGCAAAGAAAAGCTTACCTTTGGTCGTGCATTAAATGCAAGGCTTGTATCCTCAAGAGTTTTCAAGTGTTCATAAATTTGGATAAAAGCCTGTTTTGTTTTTGACTGGGTCTCTTTCCAGCTATTGATAAAATCTTCAAGCTCCTTCATCTTTTTATTCCTTAATATGTTTTAACAGGTGTCCAAGTTCTGGAAATATAAGACTATTGCAGGCCAGTTTGCAGGCTTTTATGCTGCCGGGCATGCAGAATATCATCGTTTGTTTAATGATTCCTGCTGTGGCCCGGGAGAGAATAGCGGCAGAATCGATTTCTTCAAAGCTTAATTGAGTGAAAAGAGTGCCAAAGGCGGTAAGTTCTTTTTCAAACAAGGGCCTGACAGCTTCAATTGTAACATCTTTGGGACTGATGCCCGTACCCCCGGTCATTATGATTGCATCCGGGCAGATTTTGTCAATTACATGCAGAGCTAATTCCCTGATGGCATCAATATCATCTGTGACAGTCTGATGAACCACTACTTCATGGCCTTCTTTTTTTGCTTGTTTTTTTATCCAGGTGCCTGATTTGTCTTCAGACAGACCCCTTGTGGTTGAAATTGAAATCACTGCAATCTCAATATTTTCGGGCAGATTTTGTTTGTGTAAAAATGTAGTCATATCTTAATCCTGTTCTATGTAGACCCCGTCTTGTTTGTCATGTTCAGCCACCAAAACGTTGATCATGTCATTGTGTTCTGTGTTTATGGAGAGCCCTTTGTAATCGGCCTGGATGGGGAGCTCCCTGTGCCCCCTGTCAATCAGAATGGCAAGCTCAATGCGTGAGGGCCTGCCAAAATCCATTAAAGCATCCATGGCAGCCCTGATGGTTCTGCCTGTAAAAAGCACATCATCCACAAGAATAATATCCATGTCATCAACGCTAAAAGGGATATTGGATGGTCGTACAATGGGCTGGTGGCTTATCTTTGTCCAGTCATCCCTGTACATGTTGATGTCCATACTGCCAACAGGAAGGACTACATCTTCTATTTTCCGGATCTGGTCTGCCAGTCTTTTGGCAAGAAAATCTCCCCGTGTCTGAATCCCGACAAGGGCAAGATTTTTAGTCCCCTTATGTTTTTCTATGATTTCATGGGACATCCTGGTGATGATCCGTTTGAAATCCTGATCGGTCAGGATGGTTTTTCTCTTTTTCATATAACAGCCTTCCCTTGATTTATATGTGTCTTAGAATCTTTATCATCTTTTTTTATGGCGGGCAACACCTTGATTTTAAGTTTTAGTTGCTATAATCAGTATAGGATGAAAAATTATTTTTGAGCAGGGCAGGTGTGAATGAAATTTGACTGTACAGGTGTGATTCTGGCAGGTGGAAAAAACAGCAGGCTTCCAGGGGGAAAAAAAGCCTTTCGAAAGATCGGTGATGCCATGATCCTTGAAACCATTTATGACTTGTTTTCAAGACTTTTTAAAGAGGTCATTATAGTGGTAAACGAGCCCAGGGAGTTTTCAGGCTGGGATATGATGGTTGTAACAGATATTATACCGTCAAAGTGTGCCCTTGCAGGCATTCATACAGGGCTTTTTTATGCATCCTATCCCTATGCTTATGTAACTGCCTGTGATACGCCTTTTGTCAAACAATCTGTTGTAGAATATATTGTAGGCAGTATAAGCCCCGGGTATGAAGTAATTATCCCCCGAACAGATGATGGTCTTGAGACATTGTTCGCAGTGTATTCAAAAGAATGTATCCCATTGATAGAAAAGACCCTCAATAATAATGTATTCATGATTAAAAAATTTTTTCGAAAAAAAAAGGTTAAGGAAATCCCTGTGGATAAATTGAAATTGATAGATCCCAAAATGCAGTTTATCTTTAATGTAAATACACCAAAAGATCTTGAAAAAGCGAAAATAATGGCAAAACAACAGACAAATAAATAGTGTTTGAATAAAAATTTTTAGATTTTCGATCAAAATTAAGGAGTGAGATATGGATATAGGAACATTAATTGATCAGATAAAACAACATCCTGATTACCATAAGGCCGGGATGATTTTATGCCATAATGGTGTGGTAAGGGCAACATCAAGGGAAGGCGATGAAGTTACAGGTCTTGAAATCGTTGTTGATCATAAAAGGCTGAGTCAAATTATTTCAGAGCAGAAAAAAAGACCAGGTATTGTCGATATTCTGATTCATATTAATGAAGGCAAACCACTTTCCGTTGGAGAAGATGTGATGTTTCTTGTAGTTGCCGGGGATATAAGGGAGAATGTGCTTGAAACATTGACTGACACCTTGAACCTGGTTAAGGCGGAAGTGACCAGCAAAAAACAATATTTTGTTGAAAGACCATAATTTTCCCAACTACTGCGTTAAATTGCAAATTTTAATCCTCAAAGTACCTTAGTACTACTCTGGTTAAAATTTTTATTTGCCTTGTATTTGTAGAAAATTCTGGCCTTTCAAGAAAATCAGGCTTTAGAAACAATCATTTAAGTATGGATATGAAAAAATATTGTAATTATTCAGCTCTTAAGATTGAAACCGCCCTGTCTGATGGATATTTTTGTTCGATGCTAAACGCTTAACCTCCTGCAAATATCCATCAGGCAGGGCTTTGGAGATAACTTTTTTTAACGGGCTGAACAATTAAAAAATATAAAAGGTTAGAAAATGACTGATTTTACGCATATTGATAAAGACGGCAGGGTTAGAATGGTGGATGTCGGAGATAAGGCCATGACAAAGAGGGTTGCCGTTGTTGCAGGCAGAATTTCAATGGAGAAGGGCACCCTTGCAAGGATCATGGATGAAAAAGTGAAAAAGGGAAATGTCCTTGAAACAGCAAGAATTGCAGGTGTGATGGCGGCAAAGAGAACATCGGATCTTATCCCCATGTGCCATCCCTTAAATATAAGCCATGCCAGGGTGGATTTTGCTTTTGATGTTAAAAATTGTGCCATTGATATTGAGGCTGAGGTTTCGTTGACGGGTAAAACCGGTGTGGAAATGGAAGCTTTGACAGCCGCTTCTGTTGCTGCTTTAACCATATATGACATGTGCAAATCCTATGACAGGGCAATGAGAATATCAAATATTTATTTGAAATCCAAATCAGGGGGTAAAAGCGGAACATATACTGCAAAATAATATAGCCACCCTTGAAAATTTGACCTATCTTGGGATTGGCTTTTTTGTGGGGGTTATTGTCTGCGGCATTCTTGCAAGGTCAGGGGTCTTATTATCTTCAAAAAAATTGAAAACACTTTCCCACGAGGCTTTGTTTGATAATTCTGCCAGATTCATGGAACTTGCGGATAAATATTTTTCTTCTTATGTGAAAGAAGCCAAAAAAGATTTTGATATCAAGGGAAATGAGATATTACGAACGGTAGACCCTGTGAGACAGACCCTTGATAAGTACGAAGCCCATCTTAATATCATGGAAAAAGACAGGGAAAAAGCATATGGTTCCATTTCTGAAAAACTTTTGGAAATGGGAAAAAACCAGACCCTTCTTCACATTGAAACAGGAAATCTCGTAAAAGCGTTAAGGGTTCCCCATGTCAGGGGGCGGTGGGGAGAAATTACCTTAAAGAGGGTGGCGGAACTTGCCGGTATGACCGAGTATTGTGACTTTTACGAGCAGGTTTCATCAGGAGGGGGCAAAGGGTCCATTCGCCCTGATATGGTTGTCACACTTCCTGAAAACCGAAAAATTATTATTGATTCAAAGGTTCCATTGATGGCCTATCTGGATGCCCTTGAAGCTTCCGGCGAAAAGGAAAAACAAGAACGTTTGAAAGATCATGGCCGCCAGGTAATGATGCATATTTCAAACCTGTCATCCAAGAATTATTTTCAACATATTTCCCCTAGCCCTGAATTTGTTGTCCTGTTCATACCAGGGGAAAATTTTTTTTCAGCTGCTTTAACTATTCATCCGGACCTGATTGAAAAAGGGATTGAAAAAGGGGTGATTCTTGCTACCCCCACTACGCTGATAGCCATGTTAAAGTCGGTTTCATATTCCTGGAGACAAAAAAAAGGTTATGAAAATGCTGAAGAGATTAGAAACCTGGGCAAAGAACTTTTTTCAAGGCTCTGTAGTATGACCGACAATATCAACCACCTTGGAAAGGATATTGAAAAGTGCACTGCAACCTATAACAGGGCAGTGGGTGCAATGGAGACAAGGGTTATGACTACAGCAAAAAAACTAAAAGATCTTGAAGTATCTTCCCAGTCAATGGAAGACCTGCAGAAAATAGAGGATTCAAAGACAAATACTAAAGAATTTAACAGACTGTATCAAAAGAATGAATAAAATTCCATTAAAGTCCATCTGGATTTTTGGGTTTGTGGTCATTATCTGTTTTTTTAATGGGTGCCATCCCGGGATCAAAAAAGACACAACACCTTTTGGCTCCTTGAAAAAACTAAGCACTGAATCCTATCCTGTATTTGTTGATAATAATGAATTTCAAGGCTTAACAGATTCAATAAATAAAAGTCTTTTGTATTTTAATAAAGTTCCTTTGACAAGAAAGTACCATTATGGAAGACAGATATATACGGCCGCACATATGATTTTGTCTTTGGAAACCTTTAAAAGTTTTCTGGAAAAAAAACCTTCGGTAAAAGCTTTAAATGATTTTATAAAATCTGATTTTATTGTTTATGAAGCAGCAGGAAATGAGGATGGCAAAGTCCTTTTTACAGGATATTTTGAGCCGGTCTTTGACGGACGGATTAAAAAGAGTGCTGATTTTCAGTATCCGGTTTATTCAAGACCTGAGGATTTGCTGGAAATTGATTTGTCTGCATTTTCCAATAAATACAAGGATAACAAAAGGCTTATGGCAAGGCTTATAGATTCAAGGCGTGCAGTGCCTTATTATTCAAGAAAGCAAATTAATGCTATAGAAGATTTTTATACAAGATCCAAGCCTGTTGTATGGCTTAAAAGCCGTGTGGATAGGTTTTTTCTGGAAGTTCAGGGATCGGGTAGAATTGATCTGGGCCAGGGTGATGTGTTAAGGGTTCACTATGCTGCAAGCAATGGAAAAAAATACCGATCAATAGGGAGATACCTGATCAGGAAAAATGAAATTTTAAAAGAAAATATGTCCATGCAGGCAATAAGAAACTGGCTTGAGCTGCATCCTCAAAGGATGGATGAAGTTTTGCACCACAATGAGAGTTTTGTTTTTTTCAAAAAAGAAGATGGCGGGCCTTATGGAAGCCTTGGTGTAGAAGTCACAGCTTTTCGTTCAATTGCAACTGACAGCAGGTTATTTCCAAAAGGAGCATTATGCTTTATGCAGGCCCAATTGCCGGATAAAAATAACAACCCTGATTTAAAGCAATGGAAAAACTCCTCTCTTTTTGTGTTGAATCAGGATACAGGAGGTGCCATTAAAGGGACTGCAAGGGCTGACCTTTTTTGCGGGAATGGTGAGTATGCCGAATTTACAGCAGGCCGCTTGAATAAATATGGAAAGTTATTTTTTCTTGTCTTGAAGGAGACTTGGAAATAATCTTTAAATCCATTCAACATCGTGTGCGTGAAATTTTAAGACAACCTTTTTGCCCGGATAAAGATTAAGAAGGCGGATCTTTTCCGGGGAAAGCTTTAGTATTAAAGAAAGATCGTTGATAGATATGGTGGCCATGATGGTTTCGCTCTTTTTTTCCAGAAGCATGGAAGCGATATGGCCGGATAATTGATTGAGATGGCCATTGCCGGGTTGTTTTTCAAGATCAATGGAAATATGTTTCTTTTTGATAATGGCTGTGCATGCAGTTTGTTCAGGAAGGTTCAGGGTTATGATCTGCCCATCCTCAAGATTTTTTATAAGGGTTTTTTTATCCTGTTTTTCAAAGGGACCTGTGATAATATTTTCAATGCCCGTGGAAAAGATATTGCCTTTGAATATCGAAAGCTGCCGGTCACTTATGGAGTACAGCCATTGAAGATCATGGCTTGCTATAACCAGAGTGGTCCCCCAAAGCTTTCTTGCGTTTAAGGATGCCTCGCGGATCAGCCTGGCACTTTCCGTGTCAACGCTTGCGACGGGCTCATCAAGCAGCAGGACTTCAGGCTTTAAGATCAGCCGGGCTGCCATGGCAACTCTCTGGGCTTCTCCACCGGAAAGTTCGTGCCAGAGTCTTGCGGCAAAATTTTCATAGTCAAGCCCGACATTTAAAAGTGCTTTTTTAACCCTTTTTTCAATATTGTTTTTTTCTTTTCTGATTTTTAATCCATAGGCTATGTTTTCAAAAACAGTTCGTTTTAACAGATAGGGTTTCTGGGTTAAAAGGGTCACCCGCGACCGGACAGTGGAAGAAAAGGGCAGTTCCGGTCGTCCTTTGTAAAGGATGCTTCCCATACTTGGTTTCTGGGCAAAGGCCAAAAGCTTTAAAAGCGTGCTTTTACCGCTGCCGTTAGGTCCGATAAGACCTGTAATCGACCCGTTTTCAATTTTCAGGCGATCAATATCAAGCACTTTTTTGTCACCATAATAGTGACGAATGTCTTTTAAATGGTATGCCGGCTCAAGGTTTGTCATTGTTTCCTTAAAAAAGACAGGGACAGGTTCACGATAAATGCAATGCTTATTAAAACAATCCCCAGGGCAATACCATTGGCAAAAAGTCCTTTGTTTGTCTCAAGTGCAATGGCTGTGGTAACTGTCCGGGTGTGGTATTTAATATTGCCTCCAACCATCATGGATATGCCGACTTCGGTCAGCACTCTTCCATAGGCTGTGACGGCTGCAGCCAGGATGCCAAACCTGACTTCCCAGAGACAGGTGGCAATGATATTTCGTTTGCCGGCACCAAGAGAGACAAGGGTCAGTTTCAGATCTGTATCAATGCCTTCAATGGTGGAAGCTGTAATTGCCGCCACTATTGGAAATGCAAGGATGGTCTGACCGATGGCAATTCCAGTAAGGGTAAAAAGAAGGCCCAGTCCACCCAGGGGTCCCTGGTGTGAAATAAAGGCGTATACTGCAAGGCCGATAAATACAGTTGGCAGGGCAAGCATGGTATCAAGAAGAGTTCTCAGCTGTTTTTTGCCCGTAAAATCGAAATATCCAATAAGGAAACCACAGGGCAGTCCTGCTCCAATGCTCAAAAGCATGGAGCAGGTGGATACTTTTAATGTTGCCCAGACAGCAGTCCAGGTTGAGCTGTCACCGCTTACCAGAAGCTCAAAAGCTTTGATAAAGCCTGCAACAATAAAGTCCATAATATCCTTTAACTATTTTGCGTTTGGTATAAACAGCTCTTTGCCAAGCAGCCTGAACTCTTTTATCAGGTTCTGGGCATTTTGTGAAGCCATCCAGTTTGAGAATTGAATCGCTAAATCATATTTGGCGTTGGGACAGTTTTTTGGATCAAGGGTTAATACACTGTATTGATTCAAGAGGATCTTGTCTCCCTCAACCAGAACTTTTAAGGGCGCGTTGCCGCCTTTCTGGGACTGGTACTTAATATAGGTTCCCCTGTCTGTCATGGTGTATCCATTCCTTTCCTGGGCAACATTGATGGTGGCAAGCATCCCCTGTCCTGTCTGAACATACCATTTTTCTTTGTCAGGTATTGAGATACCGGCATTTTCCCATAAAAGCTTTTCTTTTTTGTTTGTTCCGGAATCATCGCCCCGGCTCATGAACATGGCCTGTTTGTTTTTAACAGCGTTTAAGGCATCGGATATGCTTTTGCCCTTTATGCCTGCGGGATCACTTTCAGGTCCGATGATAACAAAATCATTGTACATGACCTGTCTTCTGTCTTTTCCATATCCCTTTTCAATGTATTTTTTTTCTGCAGGGGGGGCATGAACCAGAAGGACATCAACGTCACAGTTCTGACCCAGTTTTAACGCCTTACCCGTTCCTGTGGCAGTCCATTTCAGGGCAATACCGGTTTCTTTTTCAAAGTGGGGGATAAGATAATCCAAAAGGCCTGTGTTATCCGTGCTGGTTGTTGTTGCCATCATTAGATTTTTGTTCTGGGCCTGGGCATTGATGGCCAGAATCATCACTAAAAGAGCTGCTAAAATACTTAGAAAAATTTTCTTCTTATTCATTATTAAGCCTCCATATTCCAATAAACTATTCAAAAGTGCTCAGTCAAAATGTGGTAGGGATATGTTAATATTGGATAGGAGTCAAGGGTATCTTTGAAAATATTGGAGAATATAGAAAACAATAACCTATACAAACCAAAAATTACAATTAATATTATCGATCTTTTAGAAAAAGACTATGATATTCATCTTCTAAGAGATGAAGTTTTAATTTGTCGTTAATGAACAGGTAAATTTCTTCGAGCTCCGGATCAGACAGTCTTGGCAAAAGCGCTTCTAAAAAAGAGTCTTCAGAAAATTTTTGAAGATAAAACATGATGGTTTCTTCATCTGTTTTCCGGTCGAGCCCAAAAGCTCCAAGACCTTTATATTCCTGAACAAAATTGTGTGTATCTTTTTTCATAAGAATCAATCCTCTATTCATAAATCAGGGCAGCATTTTTGCCTAGTATTTGTTCTTTTTGAAAGCCATTAATATTTGAATTGTCAATATCTTTGTAATACCGGTCAGGGGAAAGTAATGGGAAATCGGTTCCCAAAAGAATCTTTTCCATTATTCCTGCATCAGCGGCAACGTCATAGATTTGTGAGTCATATAAAAAAGGGGATGCTGCCGTGTCATACCATATGTTTTTTAAAACGCCTTTTGTTTCCTTTTTCATTGTGTTGTAAAGAAAAATTCCCCCTCCCCAGTGGGCCAATATGATCTTATTTTCAGGAAAAGTTTTGGCAAGGGTATATATTTGCTCAAGGGTGATTGGTGTTTTGCCGGGATATTTGTGTCCTACAGGTTCATTTGTGTGGATCATGCAGGGCAGGTTTCCTTTTTGCCTTAAAACGGTCATTACAGGCTCAAGGGAAGCCAAAGCCTTCTTGTCAATCCCGGAAAGATAAAATGCCAGTTCTCCTGCACCGCAGAGGCCTGCGTTGATACATCTCAGGGTTTCATCGGCAGCACCTTCCCAGGTGGCATCAAAACAGGCAAGCCCCTTAAGCCTGTCAGGATGTTGTTGTACTAGTTCAATTATAAAGTCATTGTTTTGCTCTGTAAATTGGGGCGTACGCCAGGGAAACCCGCAAATAATGGAGATATCAACCCTGTGCCTGTCCATTGATTTTAATAAGTCAACAACATTGCATATGTCTGCTTTTGGTGAGTTGTAAAGCAATTTGAACTCAGGCTCATTGTCAAAATATCCGGAACGATCCTGTTTGACCTGTTCCGGGAAGATATGGGTATGTGTATCAATTATCATGTTAATTATCCTAAATAGTGTTTGAACGAAAACTCACCCATCTGCGGCGTTACTTCGAAATCCTAAAATCCTCATGTACAATAGTACACTCCGGTTTCAGAATTTCTTGTGCCTTGCATATGGGCAACTTTTTGCCCAAACACGGGGTTTCCTTAAATAACCCGTTTAGTTATTGTAAAATATCCTAGGGCAATATATATTAATTCATTTATGCAAACAAGAGCTTAGATCAGAACTTAAACAAGAGGCGGCAATGAAATATTATCCCATATTTCTGGATATAAAAGACAAGGATTGCCTTATTGTAGGAGGGGGAAAGGTCGGTGCAAGAAAAGCTGCCACCCTTGAAAAATGCGGTGCAAATGTACGAGTGATCAGTGATCGTTTCTCTCACAAGTTTGATGAATTAGAAAAATCATCTATCTGTCTTGAAAAAAAAAAATATGAGCAAAAAGATATTAAAGGCATGTTTTTTGTTTTTGCCGCCACCAATAATACGAATTTGAATTGGCAGATCAAACAGGATGCCTCATTGTTGAATATCCTTTGTAATGTGGCTGATGCACCGGATAATAGTGATTTTCTGCTTCCTTCGATAGTGGACAGGGGTGATCTTGTTGTTGCAGTCTCAACATCTGGATCAAGTCCTGCAATGGCAAAGAAAATCAGAAAGGATCTTGAAAATTATTTTGGTCATGAGTATGAGCAATTCTTATTGTTAATGAGAAATATTCGAAAAAAACTTTTATCATCAGGCCGTGCTCCTGATGATAATAAATTAATATTTAATTGCCTTATTGCCAAGGGTATACTTGAGTTGATCCAGTCCAGTGATGACTTAAAGATAAACGCGATCTTATGTGATGTTCTTGGAAAGGAATATATTTATGAAGATCTTGTTTCTTCAAGGAGTGATGAATGAATCTTCAAACTGCAGACATAATCTTAAAGATAACAACCATGCTATATTTTACAAGCATGGCAGGGTATTTGCTGTTTTTATTTAAACAAAAATCGATTTATCAGAGAACAGCCTTTTATCTTATTACAACAGCCGTGGCGTTTCATCTTGTGAGCATGATAATTTACACGATGTCAACAAGGAGTGTGCCCATACAAAATTTATCCCAGAGTTTATCTGTTGCAGCATTTTTTCTTGGCAGCATGTTTTTATTTTTCCAATACAGATTTGATCTCAAAATTCTCGGGGTATTTGCTTCTGTCCTGTTATTTGTCATTATGCTGGCCGTATTGATTATTCCGGATGCACCGGTTGAGAATAATGCCATATTAAAAGGGTTTTGGTTTTATGCTCACATAATCCTGGTGTTTACCGGAGAGGCTGCTTTGGCACTGGCATGCGGGGCAGGGATTTTATACCTTCTGCAGGAAAAAGGGATTAAGACTAAAAGCCCCGGCTTTTTTTTTAAACGGCTGCCATCATTGGATCTTCTGGATAATGTAGGGTATACTTGTTTAGCAACTGGATTTGCCCTTCTTACCATAGGGCTTGTGACAGGATTTATCTATGCAAAAACCATATGGGGAAGATTCTGGAGCTGGGATACTAAAGAAGTCTTTTCAGTCGGCAGCTGGCTTGTGTATGCTGCTTTACTGCATTTACGCCTTTATTCTGGATGGCGTGGCAGAAAATCAGCTATAATGACAATTATTGGTTTTTTGATCATTATATTTGTCTTTCTTGGTGTCAATATGCTGTTGGGCGGACATCACCAGGACTTTACAAAATAAAGAAAGAACAAAATAAAGAAAGAATAATGGCAAAAATTATATTAATCGGAGCAAACCATAAAACTGCACCTGTAGCACTAAGGGAAAAACTTTCTTTTTCCAGTGAAGAGACAATAGCAGCGCTTGAAATATTAAAACAGGACAAAGACATTAAAGAAAGCCTTATTTTTTCTACCTGCAACCGGACTGAGATTTTATACATACCTGAAAAAGGTGACCAGGTTGATAAAATCATTGAGTTTATTTCACGCCAAAAAAAAATTGATATTTCTGAATTTAAAAGCTCTTTATATGTTTATAAGGAAGATGAAGCTATCTTGCATTTGTTTAAAGTTGCATCAAGCCTGGATTCAATGGTGGTAGGCGAGCCCCAGATTTTAGGTCAGGTCAAACAGGCTTATAGAGTCGCAGTATCAAACAATGCTTCGGGTGTTTTGCTGAATCGAATGATGCATAAAACCTTTAATATTGCCAAAAAAGTCAGAAAGGAAACAGGGATAGGAGATAATGCAGTTTCAATAAGCTATGCAGCAACTGAACTTGCAAATAAAATCTTTTCTGATTTATCCCAAAAAAGCGTTATGCTGCTGGGTGCAGGCGAGATGGCTGAACTTGCCGTGGAGCATTTGATATCCAACAACGTAAGACAGATTATTGTTGCAAATCGAACCTTTAAGAAGGCAGTGGATTTAGCCGGTAAATTCAATGGAAAGGCTGTCAAGTTTGAGGAAAGAGAGGATACCTTACAGGATGTTGATATTATTATAAGTTCAACCGGTGCAACAGACTATGTATTGACCGAGACCCAGGTAAAAAAGGCAATGAAAAAAAGGCATCATAACACTCTTTTTTTTATTGATATTGCAGTTCCAAGGGACATTGACCCGAAAATAAATAATATTTCCAATGCCTATGTTTATGATATCGATGATTTGAAAAATATTGTGGAATCCAATATTGAGCAGCGGGGAAAGGAAACTGTAAAAGCTGAAAGATATATTGAAGAAGCAGTGGTAAAATTTCGGAAATGGCTGGAAAGTCTTGCCATTGTTCCTACAATTAAGGCTTTGAATGAAAAAATGTCTTCCATTGTTGATATTGAATGTAAAAAAACTCTTTCAAATTTGAAACACCTTTCTCAAGAAGATATCAATGCAATCAAACGCATGACCCAGGCCATAGCAACAAGAACCATTCATGACCCAATCCTGTTTTTACGCAATACAGGTGATCACAGAGATGATTCCCTTTATCTCAATGTCACACGCCAATTATTTAATATAGATAAAAGTGAGAAAGAATAGACAAAAAAACCAAATAAAGTTTAGGTATTCTTTAAAATCCGGCGCAAGATTCGACCATTTAATTCTTTACATTTTTTAAAATTTTAGTATACTATCTCTCTTGGATGTTCGTGTAATTTAAGATAAAGGGCAAATATAATGAAAAAAGAAGATTTAGGATTTTTTAAGAATCTTTTGACTGACAGGCTTAAAGAGCTCCTTTCCCATGCTGACAGCACAGTCACCGGTATGACCAAGCCAAAAGAAAATTTTGCCGATCCAACGGACAGGGCTTCACATGAATCAGACAGAACTTTTGAACTTCGTATAAGAGATCGAGAACATAAACTGATAAAGAAAATAAAAAAAGCGCTTGTACGTATAGAAAATGAAACATTTGGAATTTGTGAGGTTTGTGAAGAAGATATTTCCCTTCAAAGGATTATGGCAAGGCCTGTCACTACCCAATGCATTGACTGTAAAACCCGTGAAGAGGATATGGAGAAGGCCCTCGGAATTTAACCCGGATAAGATATTTCATTGATTGATCTTCATGTACATTCTACAGCGTCAGACGGGTCTTTTTTTCCTTTAGAAATTATGAACCTGGCTAAAAAGGCCGGGGTTAGTGCCATTTCGATAACAGATCATGACACCATAGACGGTGTTAAAGAAATCCTAAAATTTCCTCTACCCCTATTCCCTGAATTTATTACCGGGGTTGAAATCAGTTGTGAGCCTCCATCCGAATTCAGTGAAGTGGGAAGCGTTCATCTTTTGGGATATGGTTTCAGTATTTATGATAAAAATCTTAATGCTATTTTAGATGATGCAAAAAAAGCCCGTTCCCAGAGAAATCCAAAAATAATTGAAAAATTAAACAGCCTTGGATTTGATATCACTATCCAGCAGGTTGAGGATCGGTTTGGAGCTGACCAGACAGGACGTCCCCACATTGCAGAACTAATGATGGAAAAAGGATTCGTCAAAACCTTTAGTGAAGCCTTTGACAAGTATCTTGGAAAAGGTAAACCTGCTTATGTGGATAAATATAAAGTCACCTGCCGACAGGCAATTCAAACAATTTTGCAGGCAGGCGGGATTCCGATTCTGGCGCATCCAGGCCTTTTGAACTTTAATAAAAGCCATCAGATCGAAAATTTTATCGACGTTCTTATGGCAGATGGCCTTTCCGGAATAGAAGTATATTATACTGATCATGACAAGCACATGACATCTTATTATCAAGACCTTGCAGATCAAAAGAAGATTCTTATGACCGGGGGTTCAGATTTCCATGGGACATTTAATAAAGGTGTTAACCTTGGTTCGGGTAAAAATAATTTGAATATTGAATATTCTTTGTTTAAAAAATTAACTTTTGAGCTGGAAGAAATCAAAGAAAAATATTCAGATTTCACCATCCTTGAAAACAATATGGGATATTCATTTAAAAATAAATCATTGCTAAATGATGCCTTATGTCACCGATCATTTTTAAATGAAAACCAGGACTCGTGTTTTAGTGATAATGAGCGGCTTGAATTTTTAGGAGATGCTGTTCTAGGGTTATGCATCGGGCATTTGCTCATGGAAAAAAGTCCATCAAAAAATGAAGGGGAACTTTCAAAGCTAAGAGCTAACCTTGTCAGTGAGACTGCTCTTGCTGATATGGCACGGTTTATTGATCTTGGCAGGTTTATCAGACTTGGAAAAGGAGAAGCCTTTTCTCGTGGTTTTGATAAAAACTCCATATTATCAGATGCCTATGAGGCTGTGATTGCTACAATTTATCTGGATGCCGGGTTTGATACTACCTACATGCTGATAAATGATCTTTTCAAAGAGACCCTTGAAAAAAATTTGTTTAATGAAAATATTATAGATTATAAAAGCATGTTGCAGGAATTTGTTCAGGAGCAAGGTGAGGCAACCCCTCAATATGAAGTTATAAATGAGATCGGTCCTGACCATGATAAAACTTTTGAGATCAGTTTAAATATTTTGAATATCCATTCCAAAGGGTTTGGGAAAACAAAAAAAGCAGCAGAGCAGGCTTGTGCAAAACAAGCCTTAAAAATGTTGAAAAAGATAGATTCCTGATTGTTTTACTATAGGATTCATTAATGATCCAGGTCCAAAAACCCCTTGTTATCCCCGTATTTATTCCCCATGCCGGGTGCCCTCATCAATGCGCATTCTGTAACCAGTCTATTATTACCAGTCAAAAATCAAAACTGCCGGATAAAACCGATATCCATAATATTGTACAACAGTATTTACAATATAAAGGAAAGCGGGAAAGTGTGGAGCTTGCTTTTTTCGGAGGTAATTTTTTGGGTCTGGGCCATGATAAGATTCTTCAGTTGCTGGATATAATCCAGCCTTATATTAAAGAAAAAAAAATTGATGGCATACGATTTTCCACACGGCCGGATACCATTGCAAGAACTACGTTGGATCTTATAAGGCCTTATAATATCTCTGTAATTGAACTGGGTGTTCAGTCCATGAACCAAGAGGTTCTTATAAAATCAAAAAGGGGTCACACGGGCAATGATACGATAAACGCGATAGACATTTTGAAGGCATATCCATTTAAAATCGGTGTCCAGGTAATGGTTGGGCTGCCTGGCGATACTGAAGCATCTTTGTTCGAAAGTACAAAAAAACTTGCCCGACTTGCCCCGGATTTTGCTAGAATTTATCCTTTAATGGTGTTAAAGGGCAGCATGATGGAACGCTGGTATTGCCAGGGCAGATATCAGCCTTTAGGTCTTGAAAAAAGCATCGGGCTTGTGAAAAAAATGGTTGGCATATTTAGAGCTGCCAATGTCAAAGTGATTCGTATAGGTCTTCAGGCTTCCGACATGATGGAAGATGAATCCATGGTACTTGCCGGCCCCTGGCATCCGGCTTTTGGCCATCTGGTTTTTTCTGAGATTTTATATGATCTTGCCTGCAGCAAGATAGAAAAATACAAAAGAGAGCCAAAATCCAGGAAACTTTTTTTAAGGGTTCATCCAAAATCAGAATCACAATTAAGGGGCAATAAGAATAGTAATTTCAAAAGACTTGGTAAAAGGTATTCAGAAATTGAGTTTTCAATTCTTCTGGATGAAATAATTCCTTTATACCAGGTGGAGATAAGTGGGCAATAAAATTTTATATCCCTCTAAATCCCTTCTTTAAATAGGTCTTCGGAAGCAGAAGCTGTATTTGGTTTTGGGGTATGTTCCTTAGGTACTGTACCTTCCTTAAAGCATTCAAATATAGTCTTTTCAGATTCTTCAATGGGAAGCAGCCCGGTTTTTGCATCAATTTTCGCGAAAATGATGCCTTCAGGAACATTAAAGGTTCTGACAGGTTTCCCTTCCAGCGCATTTTTCATAAATTCAAGCCAGATGGGGCTTGCGGTTCTTGAGCCATTCTCTCCTCTTCCAAGAGGTGCTTCCTGGTCAAGTCCCACCCAGACGCCTGTGGTATACCTGGGAGTATACCCTAAAAACCATGCATCAAACAGGTTGTTTGTTGTTCCGGTTTTGCCGGCAACAGGTCGTTTAAGGGCTTTAACTCGCCATCCGGTTCCTGATTTTACAACGCTTTCCATTATATTGGTCATAATATAGGCTGTGGTCATATCAATGACTTTTTTTCGGATTAGTTTGGATGTTTCTAAAAGTTTGCCATCACGATCAAAAATTTTTGTGATAAATACAGGTTCAATCAAATAGCCCAGGTTTGAAAAAACAGAATAAGCATTTACAAGTTCAAGCAGGGATAGTCCGGATGATCCCAGAGCTATTGATAAATTCCGGCTAATATCCGAAGTTATGCCAAGATTTCGGGCATAATCAATAATATAATCTGTCCCAATGTCCTGAAGGATTTTAATGGTGACTATATTTCTTGATTTTACAAGGGCTTTTCTGAACAGGGTAGGTCCATAGAATTTTTCTTTATAATTTTGAGGCTTCCAGATATGATCACGTTCAGAGTCTTCATATACAACCGGGGAATCCATGATGATGCTGGCAACTGTGTATCCCTTATCCAGGGCAGCAGCATAAATAATTGGTTTAAAGGCGCTTCCCGGCTGTCGTCTGGATTGATATGCTCGGTTGAACTGGCTGTTACTATAATCACGTCCGCCAATCATGGCTTTTACATGGCCTGTTTCAGCTTCAATGCTTAATAGTGCAGACTGGGCAACAGGTTCCTGTTCCAGGGAGAACTCAATCTTCTTTCCTTCAGCCACTTCATTGAGTACTTTAACCAGGATTATATCGCCAGGTTTAAATACCTGGGAAGGTTTTTTAATTTTATTTTGATAATGGGCGATTTTATGATTTGGTTTTCGAGCCCAGGTAATGGTTTTAAGTTTGATGACGCCATGGAAATCCCCCACTCTGATCTGGGACTCACCATTTTTATCATTAATACTTAATACCACTCCTTCATAGGTATCTGCTTTATTCAAAGGTGTATTCCCGGTTTTTTCTGAAATTGTTGCGCAAAAATTTTCTATTTCAGAGTCTGGAATGTTTTTTAAAGGTCCTCTATAGCCTGTTCTTCGATCAAGTTCGGTCAGACCTTTTTTTACAGCATTTCTTCCTATTTTCTGGAGCTCTATATTAACAGCTGTGTGGATTTGAAGGCCCTGATTATAGAGAGCATCTTTGCCATAATTGTTTTCTACATATCTTCTTACATGCTCTGTATAACAGGGGACTCTTTCAATAAACCAGTTTTTTCTGGGTTTTATATCAAGCTTTAAGTCAATGGCTTCAGTTACTTCAAGGTTTGTGATTATTCCTTCTTCCTTCATTCGGTTTAAAACATAAATCTGACGCTGTTTTGCACGGTCGGGAAACCTGAAGGGAGAGTATCTGCTGGGTGCCTGGGGAAGGCCTGCAAGCATTGAGCATTCTGCAAGGTTAAGGTCTTTAGTATGTTTTCCAAAATAATTTTCAGATGCCGATTCCACCCCATACGCCCCGTGGCCCAGGTATATCTGGTTCAGGTAAAGAAAAAGAATTTCATCTTTTGTGAATTTTTTTTCAATCCGGTATGCAAGAATTGCTTCTTTAATTTTTCTTTTATAGGTACGTTCAGGGGTCAGTAAAAATGATTTGGTAACCTGTTGTGTGATTGTGGATCCGCCCTGAACAATTGTACCTGCCTTAAAATTTTTTAATGAAGCTCTTATTATGGAAATGATATCAATACCCGGGTGTTCCCGAAATCTGGAATCTTCAGCTGAAACAAATGCATTGATAAGATTCTTTGGCATTTCAGAAAGTGGGATGACAATCCGTCTCTCTTCATAAAATTCTCCAATTTTTCTTCCATCATCAGAAAAGACACTGGTAACAGTTGCCGGACGATAATCCTCTAAAGTGTTTATTTTTGGCAGGTCCTGGCTGAGATAATAATAAAGTCCTGCGATTCCGGCGCCGACAAAAAGAATCAAGAGGAAGAATAGAATAAAAAACCATTTAAAAAGAAAACGAACAAGGTTTGTTTCCTTTTGTTTCTTTCTTTGTTTCAATACCTCGGATTTACTTTTTCTTTTTGACATGTCACCTTAAATTATAATTCAAAATTAATATATTTTTTCAAATTCTTATCAGATTAGTTGTTGGATGGCAATACTTAGGGCCCACTCAACAATAACTTTACATTTTTGCGTGTGTGACTTTTAGGTTGGAAGCCGATTCATCCTGTCCGGCAGCGTTGTGAAAACACGACATATGCTGGATGGGACATGTTGACAGACGTTGGCCGGGGTCTGAATTTTTAGAATTTGACTTTTTTAACAATATTGGGTATTTAATTAGGTTTTAATATAACACTATATATGGGATAGTTACATGTCATGGTAGAACTTGATTTTGAAAAAAACAATGGATTGATTCCGGCCATTGCCCAAGACTATAAAACCAAAGAAGTCCTGATGCTGGCTTATATGAACAGGCAGGCTTTTGAATCGACGCTGAAAACCGGGAAAGCAACTTATTACAGCCGATCAAGGAATGCATTATGGAAAAAAGGGGAAACTTCCGGTCATGTTCAGATCGTAAAAGAAATTCGTGTGGATTGTGATAATGATACCATCCTCTTAAAAGTTGATCAGGTAGGTGATGCGGCTTGTCACAAAGGGTACAAAACTTGTTTTTTCTCAAAAGTCGTAGAAAATGATTTAAAAGTAATGGGATCAAAAATCTTTGATCCAAAAGAGGTATATAAATAATGGAAAAAATATTAAAATTAGGGATTCCAAAGGGAAGTCTTCAGAATGCAACCATAAATCTTTTTAAACGGTCAGGGTGGAAAATTAATATTGAGGGAAGAAGTTATTTCCCTGATATTAATGATCCTACTATTGAGTGTGCCCTGTGCCGAGCCCAGGAAATGTCCATAAACGTTGAAAGTGGTATAATTGATGTCGGGCTGACAGGTCTTGACTGGGTAGCCGAGCATGAATCCGATGTCCATGTGGTAACCGATCTTATCTATTCCAAGGTAAGTGCACGCTCTGCAAGATGGGTTATTGCAGTTGCAAATGATTCTCCCATAAAAACCCTTGAGGACCTGACAGGGAAAACCATTTCCACAGAGCTTTTAAAGTTTACAAAACGGTTTTTTAAAGACCGGAATATTGATGTGAACGTGAAATTTTCCTGGGGTGCCACAGAGGCTAAAATTGTTTCAGGACTTGCAGATGCCATTGTGGAGATCACTGAAACTGAAAGTACCATAAGGGCTCATAACTTAAGAGTGATTCATGAAGTCATGGAAACCAATACCCAGTTGATTGCAAATAAAAAAGCCTGGGAAAATCCTGTGAAAAGAGAGAAAATTGAACAGATCGCTCTGTTGTTGCAGGCAGCTTTGGTAGCGGACAAGCTGGTGGGAATAAAAATGAATGTTCCTGAAAATAAAATTGCAAAGGTGGTGGCGCTTCTACCTAGCCTGAATACACCTACCATTGCACCCCTATATCAATCCGACTGGTTTGCAGTGGAAAGCATTATTGATACCGGGCTTGTCAGGGATTTGATTCCACAGCTCTTAAAAGCCGGAGCAGAAGGGATTATTGAATATCCTTTAAATAAGGTACTTTAAATGAAACCTGCCAAAAGATGTGAAAAGATAACGCCTTTTATTGTTATGGAGATCATGGAAAAGATCCATAAAATGGAAGCCTCTGGTATTGATGTCATCCATATGGAGATTGGGGAGCCTGATTTTAATGTGCCGGAATGTGTCAATGAGGTTAGTATTGAAGCATTTTTGGGCAATGAGACACACTATACTCACAGTCTTGGCGATATAAGGCTTAGAGAGGCCATTAGCCAGTACCATAAAATAACATATGACACTACAATTGATCCTGGTCATATACTTGTTACTTCAGGCACTTCTCCGGCCATGCTGCTTTTGTTTTCCGTCCTTGTAAATCCCGGAGATGAAATCATTATTTCTGATCCCCATTATGCCTGTTATGCAAATTTCATCAACTATGTCCAGGGGATTCCGGTTACAGTCCCGGTTTTTGAAGAGGAAGGATTTGTTTATACACCAGAAGCAATAAAAGAGAAAATCACGCCTAAAACCCGCGGGATATTTATCAATTCCCCTTCCAATCCAACGGGAAATGTCATTCCTAAAGAAAGAATGCAGCAGATTGTGGATATTGCAGATGCCAACAATATTTATATTATTTCAGATGAGATTTATCATGGACTTGTTTATGAAGGCCATGAGCATTCAATCTATGAATTTACCGACAAGGCCTTTGTTTTGAACGGGTTTTCAAAACTTTTTGCCATGACTGGCCTGCGTCTTGGATATTTAATAGCACCGCCTGAATTTGTAAGGGCTTTACAGATCCTTCAACAGAATTTTTTCATATGTGCAAATTCCGTGGCCCAGCTTTCAGGTGTTGCAGCCTTAAAAGATGCCCATAAAGAAACACAGGAGATGAGAGAGACTTACAATAAACGCCGCATCTATGTCATAGATAGATTAAAGAAGATGGGTCTTGGGATTACAATTGATCCAACAGGCGCATTCTATGTGTTTGCCAATGCAAAACATATTTCACATGATTCATATGCCCTTGCCTTTGATATTCTAGAAAAGGCCCATGTCGGGGTAACTCCAGGGATCGATTTTGGAGAAAACGGTGAAGGGTATTTGCGGTTTTCCTATGCAAATTCCATGGAGAACCTTAAAACAGGCCTTGACCGACTGGAAGGCTACTTGAGAGAATTGCCATGATAATTAAAAACGTAGAGTTTATTAAAAGCGCTGTTAAACCATCCCAGTACCCTGAATATGATTTTCCGGAAATAGCATTTGCAGGCCGGTCCAATGTGGGAAAATCTTCTTTAATCAACACACTGATCCTAAGAAAAGACCTGGTTAAGACAAGTTCAAAGCCGGGATGTACTCAATTGATCAATTTTTTTCTGGTAAATGAAAATCTTTCTTTTGTGGACCTGCCGGGATATGGATATGCTAAAGTTTCAAAAAAAATAAAATCTCAATGGCAACCAATGGTTGATTTGTATCTTTCCCATCGCCAAAGCCTTTTGGGTTTGGTTTTACTGATGGATATTCGAAGGGATCCGGCCAAAGAAGAATTTGATATGATGGACTGGCTGGAAGCCAATAAAATACCATATTTACTGATCTTAACAAAATCCGATAAATTGTCAAAAACAAAACAGCAGAAAAGGCTTTTATCCATTTGTTCTAAAATGAACCGGGAAAAGCACAATGTCATTTGTTTTTCAACCAGGACAAAAATGGGAAGGGATACTATTTTAGAGGAAATTGGGAATTTAATTGGCGGGTATAATGAATAAGAAAAATGAAAATAATTTTCGATCAGGATTTGTCGGAATCATTGGTGCTCCCAATGCAGGAAAATCAACCTTGCTGAACCAGTTGCTGGGTCAGAAAATTTCCATAACTTCTAAAAAGCCTCAGACAACCAGGGATAGAATTCTTGGTATTGTCAACAGGCCAGCTTCCCAGATAATTTTTGTTGATACGCCGGGGATACACAAGAGTACGACCCTGTTAAACAAAAGAATTGTTGCCCAGGCCATGCTGGCTCTGGAAGATGTAGATGTAATTTTGTTTATGATTGACTCTTCATCCAGAAATTATTCAGCAGAGAAATTGATAATATCGCAATTAAAAAAAACAAATAAGACAATTATTCTTGCGTTGAATAAAATTGATCTGGTGAAAAAGGCACTGATCTATAATCTTGTTGAGGAGTTTCAACAATTGCATGATTTTAAAGCCATTGTTCCGATTTCAGCTAAAAATAATATCCAGGTAAAAAATATACTTGAAGAAGTCGAGGGAGCATTGGCCAAAGGTCCAAGTTTGTTCTCTGAAGAAACTTTCACTGATGTGTCGGAAAAATTTATGGTGAAAGAGATTATCAGGGAAAAAGTATTTAGATTAACAGGGATGGAGATCCCTTATTCAAGTGCAGTGACTGTGGATTCTTTTGAAGTTGAAAAAAAATTGATTGTTATCCATGCCAGCATTCATGTAGTCAGGGACTCTCAAAAGGGTATCATCATAGGAAAAAAGGGATCCATGCTGTCACAAATCGGGACAAAGGCAAGAAAAGACATTGAACAGATGACCGGGCAAAAGGTGCTTTTAAAATTGTTTGTAAAAGTGACAAAAAACTGGGTCGACAATAAAAGAATTCTGGATGAGTTTGGTTATTAGATCTATGGATCAATTTTTTACTTTTCCTGAGGAATCGTTTTTAAAAAAAGAACGGGACAAAGCGCGGAAAATGCGATCCAGTCAATGGTGGAAGCGCAAACGCGCCTCAGGAATCTGTCAGTATTGTAAAAATAAGTTTTTGCCAAAAGAATTGACAATGGATCATATCATTCCTCTGGGCCGTGGCGGAAGGTCTGAAAAATTTAATCTTGTGCCATGCTGCAAAGAATGTAATACGAAAAAAAATCAACTACTTCCCTGGGAGTGGGAAGAGTATATGGCCTTCATAAAACAATAAACAGCGGAGAAGAAGTTTCTCATCCGCTGATTTTTTCTAAATTGAAATAAATTTATTTTTTGTTACAGAGCCTGTGAATGGTTTGTGCATGCCATTCTCCGCGCCCGGAAAATGTAGGCTGACCTAACTCAACCAAACGTTTTGCAACCATATCAAATGTATCTCCTTTGGCTCGCATGCTCTGGATGATATCCATGACAGCATCGCGATTGAGAAGTTTGTTGTCGGTTACTATTGTTTTTTCGATTTTTTTTGTCACTATTTTTTTTCTTCTTCTAACAATAGATTTTTTAGGGTTAACAGTCTTAATCAATGGTTTTACCGGTACGAATTTTTCAAGGGTTTCAGTGATGTCAGGTTCTGATTTCAGAGGGGCTGTAGAATTGTTTTCCAAAGTAATTTTTGGAGCATTGCATTTTTCAGATTTTGTTTTTTGTCCTGGAATGATATCAAGGTGATCTACAATTCTTTCAATGGCAATAGCCTGTCGTTCTATCATATCCGCTGTTTTTTCATGGATACTGATAAGGTAATTCTGATTTTTTGCAAGTGTTTCAACATAGCTGCTTAAGTTCTCAATAGCGTCAGTCAGCAGTGATGTTGTTGACATCTCATCATTGGGAGATTGATTTCCAGATTGTTGCTGTAAATTTGGGCGTTTCATACCCTGGTTTCTATTATTCTGGTATCCGCCATAAGAATGAAATCTTGGGGAGCTTGTATAATGATAAGAATTATCAGAGTTTTTGCGAGTTTTGGGTGTTCGTGGTTTTTCAGCCTGACCATTACGAAGGCTTTGTAAAAAATCGTTCATTTAGTTCATATCCTCCTTAGGATAATTTAATAATAACAAAAATGGGGTTATTAAATTTGATAAAAGCGTTTAAATCTTTCAACTTATTGATTTTTTATGCAAGTTTCGAAACATTCTTTAATCGTCAGCAAAATATTTCGATACTCTATTTATCCTTATTTTTCCGCCGGATGTCAAGCTTTTTTTACGAAACTTTCTTACGATTTGGCAAATGGCGACACAGATAAGCCTTTTCGCTGTTTTTATTCGTTTGAAACCAGATGTATTTTATGGTAAAATTTATTATTTAAAAATTTTTTTAAACTTAAGGCCAACATAACCATGATTGAAAATAAGACATATAAAATTCCTTATAAAATTGAAGATCCAGATATTGTAAAGATAGATTTTTTAGAACCCATACCATATGCCTATAAATCTAAACGAAGTATTGATATTATAATCAGACAACCGGAATATACTTCGGTATGCCCGATGACAGGCCTGCCGGATAACGGCAGTATCACTATAAAGTACAGACCTGATGAAACCATTATTGAGCTCAAATCATTAAAATATTATCTATTACAATTTAGAAATGTGGGTATGTTTTATGAGCATGTGGTCAACAAGATTCTTGATGATCTGGTTCAGGTTTTAAACCCATTGAGAATGGAGGTCACAGGGGAATTTACCCCGAGGGGCGGTGTCAGTTCCATTGCAAATGCCGTTTATGAAAAAGAATAAATTGTTTAGGCTGTACAGCTTTCAAATTCCTTGATGATTGCAAGGATATGATTTTTTGAATGGGTGCTGGATAGTTCAGCCCTTAATGCAGAGCATCCCGGCATCCCTTTTACAAACCATGAAAGTCTGCTCCGAAGCATTTTGCAGGCAGGTATTTCGCCAAAATAAGCCACATACATCTCAGTCAGTCTTTCCATTGTTCTAAATATTTTGTAATTTGAAGGGGTTTGATATGATCCAGTTTCAAAGAAATCTTCAATCTGGGAAAGGATAAATGGATTTTTCATGGCTGCACGTCCAACCATTACAGCATCACATCCGGTAAGCGTGATCATTTCTTGGGCATCTTCAACTGTATTAATGTCTCCATTGCCAATAACAGGGATTGCCAGTTTTTGTTTTAAGTTTTTGATTAAATGCCAGTCTGCCTTACCTTTAAATCCCTGTTTCGCTGTCCTGGGGTGCATGATAACAGCATTAACACCCAGATCCTGGGCAATTCGGGCAATGTCAAATGCCTGTTGGCCTGAAGTATCCCAGCCGGATCTTAATTTTATGGTCATAGGCAGATCTGTTGCTTTTCTGACAGCTCGTAAAATTTTTGTACTTAGTTTGGGATCCCTCATCAATGCACTCCCGGCACCTTGTTTTATGATTTTTTTAACACTGCAGCCAAAATTAATATCTATAATACTCGCGATGTTAAGATTCTCCACAACTTTTGCCCCTTTTGCCATGGAATCGGGATCTGAACCAAACAATTGGACCGACAGGGGCTTTTCTTGTTTCTTTGATGTCAAAAGACCGAGTGTTTTTTCAGAATTATAAAAAATTCCCTTTGCACTTATCATCTCAGAGCAAACAACAGCACAACCGCATTCTTTTACAAGGAGCCGGAACGGCAGGTTGGTTATTCCCGCAAGGGGGGCAAGAAAAGTTTTACCATTAATTTTTAGATCTTTAATTTTCATTAGAACCCGACTTTATTAATTATGGTATCAATTTTAGGATTTGCATAGCAAAAAAGGCAGTTGTGAAAACATGGATGCGCATCATAAGATCCTATATCAATGGATTTGGTACAGTTACACCCCTTTTTTGAGCGTTGCCCATAGTCTTTTTTAATTTCAGGATTCCCTTTAAATAGTTTTTTTAAAAATTTGCCGTCAACACATGAATTTTGTCGAACCATTGTATCGGCATCAAGGGTTGAGAATATTTTTTTTTCACAGCAAAGATGAAGACTTATTCCTGCTGAAGCCAAATGTTTCTCCATTTGGTGAATCACAAGTTTTTTTTTATCCATGGGTGGATCAGTAAAAAAAACAGCCTGATGATTTTTTTTATATAAATATTCAAGCCTTTTTTGGACCTTGCTGTAATTGTCAAAAAAACTTGTTACACATTTTTTAATTCCAAGTTTTGAGGCTTTTTGAACAATTAAAGGAAAATCTGAAAGATTATTTTTTATAGGGCCGCTATCATTGGTTCCATAAAAACAAATGGGGTCAAACCTCCAGGATATTTTTTCCGGTCCAAAAAGGCAGGCAAGTTTATTTAATTGTTCAAGCCTTTTACTTAAAGGTGGCAAAAGAGGCTCAAGCAAAGATGATTCAGAGTTTATTGTAAAATTGAAATATATATTGAATCCAAGTTGTATAAGTTTTTCACCAGCTCTGGCTTTGATAAATTCGTTATAGTTTTTTGACCAGAATACTATTGAATGAATTGAGTCTCTGGATACATCTATTTTTTTGATGGTTTTAGTGAAAGGGTTTTTCACATTGAAAAAACCTGAATTGATGTGATCCATGAACCAGTCCATGTAAAAGGCCGGGATATCCGTTCTTCTGGAGGCAGATAAAATTTTATCCGGATTCTGGTTCATTTTTTTTAAAATCGGAAAAAGAAATGATTTTACCAGGGACCTTTGTTTCAGTCTCCACATCTCCAGTATTTTTTTTATCAGGAGGACTTTCAGGCTTATTTAACAGCAGATCTTCCTCAGGTATCTCAACTTTTTCCAGTTTCATCTTCTGATTGTTCATATGAAATTCACTGCCATTTATATAATCATCTTTTAAAATCCAGGTAACCACCTGCAAAGGGATTTGAAGCATTAAAAATTTGATATGGTACCAGTCTTTTTTAGCATCAGGAAGGATACTTTCGATCCTTGCAAAAGATATTGGTGTATCCTCAATATAGATTAAGACGATGTCATTAACAGCAGCCATTGACTCCTCATATGTTTTAATTTTCCTTGTAAACTAATTTTATATAACATAATCTTCCCATAACGAAAAGAATGGAGTCAAATTATGCTCTCTTCATATGAAAATAGATGGAAAATTTTTTCCCTTGTTGCAATCTCAATTTTTATGTCCACCCTGGATTCCAGTATCGTTAATGTTGCCCTGCCCTATATGATGCAAGAGCTTCAAACCGATATTAACACTATTCAGTGGGTAGTGTTGATTTATCTTATGATAGTTTCTTCTTTGCTTTTAACCTTTGGCAGACTTTCGGATATTAAAGGTAAAAAACCTGTATATGTTCTTGGGTTTACCATATTTGTGGCAGGGTCCTTTTTATGCGGCATGGCCCGAACGCATCAGTTTTTAATTATTTCAAGGGCTTTACAGGGGTGTGGGGCATCCATGCTCATGGCATGCTCCCCCGCTTTGATTGTAGATGTCTTTCCTGTGCATGAACGTGGAAAAGCACTTGGAATGATAGGTGCTGTCGTTGCAGCAGGGCTTACAACAGGGCCTGTAGCCGGTGGAATCCTTCTTGAGTATTTTTCCTGGCGGTTTATTTTTTATATTAATATTCCCATCGGGATCATTGCCGCCTTAAGTGGTATCTTTGTTTTGAAAACTGCTCAAAGAACAGGGGAAAACGAAGAGCCCATGGATAAAATTGGCAGCCTTTTATTGATCATTATTTTATCCAGCCTGATCGCTTTTTTAACACAAATGTCAAAATGGGGCATAGTTTCAATTCATTCTATCTCAATTTCAGGGCTTTTTATCCTGGCATGTATTGGTTTTGTTGTAAATGAGACAAGATCGGATTATCCCTTGTTTGATATGGACCTTTTAAAAATTAAATTATTTGTATTTCCTGTGATTTCTTCGGCAGTTTTATTTGCCGCTCTTTTTGTTATTGTCTTTATGATGCCTTTCTTCCTGACATATCCCTGCGGTTTTTCAGCATCAAAAACAGGTTTGATAATGATCATTCCTTTTTTATTTCTTTTGATTGTCAGCCCCGTATCTGGAATGCTGTATAATAAGTTCGGTTCAAGACTTTTATGCATGACCGGTATAAGTATTTTGACATTATCTCTTATTTCATTAATGACGCTTCAACCTTTCATGGGAATTTTATCAATTTTCTGGCGTATTGCCCTAGCCGGAATTGGAACAGCGCTTTATGTGCCTCCCAATAATACAGCTATAATGAGTTGTGTGCAGCCGTCCAAGCGTGGAATTGCATCAGGAGCTGTTGCCACGGCCAGGAACATAGGTATGGTGATAGGGGTAGCCCTTGCCGGTTTGATTTTTACCACTTCTTTTTCAAGTCTTACAAATGGCTTGAGCCTTGAAAATTATTTGCCGGGAATGGAGCCTTTTTTTATGATCAGTTTTAAAAGGACAATGTTGATGGGTGCTGTCCTTTCAATTTTTGGAATAGGAGTGACCTTTGCAAGGGGCAAAGAAGGCTGATCACGACTCCCCTTGAAATGGAACGACAAAAACCGGAACGCTGGATCTTTTTAATACTTTTCTGACTATATTATCTCCCATGGCTTCTGCCAAAAGTCCTTGCTGTTTGCACCCCATAACGATCAAGTCGCAGTTTTCTTCTTTAACCGTGGATGTCAGTTCATCCGCAATAGAACGACTCTCGGCCACCAGAATTTTTGAAATCAGGGAATTATTTTCAAAAACCTCGTTGTCCTGCCCGGTTTCTTCAAAAAATCCGGCAATAGCATGACGGATTTTCAATGCATCAACATTTTTACCTATCAGGATGTCTCTTGCTTTGCTCCTTTGCTCTGACCTTAAATTTTTATATAATTGTTCTCCAAAGGCCATTTGAATTCGCTTCTCAGAACGGGGGTTTTCTTCCATAACATGTATAACGATGATATTTGCATTCTGGCAGACGGCTAAAAAAGCAGCATGCTCAAAAACCTGTCTCATATTGACAGAAAGATCAGATGCAAAAAGAATATTCTTTGTTGGTTCAACCATTTTTATTCCTCCAAAGTTATATTTGCGAAACAATTATTTTAAACTATTAATTATTTATGTTAATTCAAAAATAAGATGTGCGTATATGGTTTATATATTAAATTAAAATCATAAATATTCAAGTGTTGATTGCCCTTTTTTATAAAAAAGGAAAAAACAGCAATAGGACAGGATTAATTTGCAGGGTAATCTACCCTTTCTTTCAAATCTTTGCCGCATTTGAAAAACGGAAGTTTTTTAGAATCAACTTTAACAAGTTTTCCGGTTTTTGGATTTCTGCCTGTATAAGATTGATATTTTTTTAGGTGAAAAGCCCATAATCCTCTGAGTTCTACACGATCTTCCTTTGCCAGAGCATCTGCAATTTCTGAAAAGAATAAATTAACTATGTCAGTTGCTTCCATTTGGGTGAGTGAGCATCTGTTTTTAAGACTTTCAATCAATTTGAGCTTGTTCATGTATTCCCTCCATATTATTAACCTGAATTAAAAATTTACCCAGATAGATATAATAAAAAAATCAATGAAATTTCAATAGGTAAAAACCCCTATTTATTTGATAAATTCAAATTCAGTTTTAAAAAAAGTTTCAACCATGTCCTGATATTTCTTGATTGAAGATGCTTTAAATATCATTTTAAGCTGTTTCTTACTATCCTTGAACGAAGGCCCAAGGTATCTCCAGAACCCTTTCATCCGTCCAGTTAAATGAGCCGGTCCGGAAAATATTGTTTGATAGCTGTCAAATAGAGAATCATGAAAAATTTTTAACCTTTCAATTTGATTTTTCTTTACAAGAATACCTTTGATGTCCTCTGCAAGGAATGGATTGGAAAGAATTCCCCGGCCAATCATGAATCGTTTGATACAGGGGAATTTTTTTTTAACAATATAAAAAGTATTTAAATCTGTAATATCACCGTTATAGGTCAGTGGGTGGGCGCTGGATAAAAATGCTTTCTCAAACGCATCATGATCTGAGGTCCCCTCATACATCTGTATTCCGGTTCTGGGGTGAAGAATGATTTCATCCAAGGGATATTTATCCAGAACAGGCAGGACCTTGAAAATTTCATTTTTTGATTTTCTGCCTAACCTCAATTTAACAGAAAGTGTATTTGAAATTCTTGGGATCACAGTGTCCAGGAAAGAATCAATTTTATCCGGGTACATTAAGAGTCCAGACCCTCTTTTTTTTTTTGCAATTTTTGAATGAGGACAGCCAAGGTTCCAATTTATTTTTTTTATTCCCATTTCAAAGAGGTGGTTCGCAAGGAAAATAAAATCTTCTGTATTATTTCCAAGGATTTGAGGGATAACAAACAATTTTTTATTATTTTCAGGATATACATCTTTTATCCTGGATGGTTTTAATCTCTTTTGCCCCATAGTTGAAATAAAAGGCGCCACAGCCTCATCAAGACCTGAAAAATGATCAGAAAATACATTTCGAAATGTCAAATCGGTAAATCCCTGAAGAGGGGCAAGTATGATGGTGATACCATCTTTTGTCATATGTGGGAACTTATTTTGTGTTATCTGTTAAATTCATATAAAATCAGAAAAAAACTTTGACAAACATAATTGTTATAAATTATACAACCCATGTGTTCGGGTCTTAGCTTATATAACATTAAAACAGATTGCAAGGAGTGTTTTAAACGGATGAAAGAGCTTTTCAAAGAGGTTATCCAGTTAAATATGATGGAAGAAACCTCAGAAACAGAAGGTTGCGCAAAAAAATTGTTTGCCCGGTTAAATGCCATGGAACTGCCTGAATATTTTAATTGGGCTTCAGAGATTTTTGAAGGTCTACATGTCAGCCGGCATCCAGATAAAAAAGCGCTAATCTGGAATGATTTAGATACGTTTGAGACCAAAACCTATTCTTATGGAACCTTATTAAAAAAGGCAAATCAGCTGATAAACTTTTTTCATAAATCAGGTCTTGAAAAAGGGGATAACCTCTATATGATGAGTCCTGTTTTACCTGAAATATGGTTTGCCAGCCTTGCCTGTATTAAAGCAGGGATAGTCAGCGTCCCAACTGCAATAACAATGACTCAAAGAGAATTGGAATTCAGGTTTGAAACTTATTCCCCCAATGTTATCATGGCTGATGAAGATTCTGCATGCCTGATTGATAAAGCTCTAAAAGAGACCAATATTGAACCCAAACTCAAGCTGGTATTAGGACAAAAGGAAGGCTGGATACCCATTGATACGATTAAAAATGAATCCACTGAAGCTAAGCCTGCAATGACGAGATCCAATGATACGCTTTTCTGCTTTTTTACTTCAGGAACAACGGGTCTTCCCAAAAGAGTAGGACACACAGCTGTATCATATCCTGTGGGACATTTGTCAACCACTGTTATGATTGGAATAAAACCTGGAGATGTTCATCATAACCTTAGTGCTTCAGGGTGGTCAAAATGGGCATGGTCCAGTTTTTTTGCACCATTTAATGTCGGTGCTACAACAACCGGATTTACATTTTCATGCCTGGATGGCGAACAATATCTTGATGCCATTTCAAGGCATAAAGTGAATATTTTTTGTGCCCCTCCAACTGCCTGGAGAATGTTTGTGAATATGAATCTTGACTCTTTTAATCTGTCTAGTTTAACCCAGTCAATCAGTGCTGGAGAACCTTTGAACCCCGATGTGATTGAAAAGTGGGCAAATCATACAAAAATAGAGATAAGAGATTACTATGGTCAGACTGAGTCAACAGCCATGATTGGAAACCCTCCCTGGATAAAAGGTAAAATAAGGCCGGGATCTTTTGGATATCCTTTTTATATGTATGATGTGGCACTGGCTGATAATGAAGGCAATGAGATCATAGAACCAGGCAAGGCAGGTCATATCGTAGTAAAGCTGGGTAAATGGAGACCTATTGGTCTTTTTTCAGAGTATATTGGCAGTCCTGAAAAAATGAGTTCGGTTTTTGTTGATAATTATTATTATACAGGAGATCGGGCATCATTTGATGAAGACGGGTATTGGTGGTTTGTGGGAAGGGCGGATGACGTGATTAAGTCTTCTGATTACAGGATCGGCCCCTTTGAAGTTGAAAGTGCCATTGTTGAGTATCCTGCCGTGGCAGAAGCAGCAGTTGTGGGATCTCCAGACCCGAACCGATACCAGCTTGTAAAAGCATATGTGATTTTAAATCCAAGTTATAAGGCCTCAAGGGAACTTGCGCTGGAACTTTTTAAACATACCATCACCATTTTACCGAAATTTAAAATTCCAAGAATCATAGAGTTTGTTACTGAAGTTCCAAAAACAATGAGTGGTAAAATCAGGCGAATTGAACTAAGGCAAATTGAAATTTCCAAACAGGAAAATTCAATTGATGAAGGGATTAAAGAATATTTTTACTGGGATTTTCCAGAACTGAAATCAAAAAAGAAATAAAAAAACGAATACCAATACTAATATAGACGGTTATCTATTGATCTTCATGATTTTGAAAAGGCATTTCAACCTCTATCTCACCGCTGCCGCTCCTTAAAAATTTTGCAGATGGATATTTTTTTTTGAAGACATTGAGCATTTTTCGATTTTCAGCCAGAACTGTTGCAATAAATTGTTTGTAATTGTTTGCCTTTGCAATGGTTTCAAGAATTTCAAGAAGGTATGATCCAATTCCCATTCCATGGAGCTTTTCTTTAACAAGAAATGCTACTTCAGCTGAATTTGTATCAGCTTCAGCATAAGAGCCAATGGCCACAATCTGTTTTCTTTTACCCAGCTGCATAAGTCCTATGATGGTCATATTTCTTCGATAATCAACCTGGGCCCATTGTTTTTGAAGCATGTCCCTTGAGAAAACTTTTCGTTTGTTAAAAAATCTATAGTAAATAGAGTCTTCCTGCAAAGAATAATAAAAATGCCTTGATTCAAACTCATCAGAAGGCAAAAGCGGCCTGAAATCAACATTTTTCCCATTGGCAAGTTTTTTTGAATAAAGATAACGATCCAGAAAAAGCAGGTCCTGGGTTGTGGGAGGAAGTTGATCCGGGAAAATATAATGTCTTTTTTTGGCCTCTTCTATTAGATTTTTTCTAAATTTTGGATGAGTAATCCGGGCAAGTTCCATCACCCGCTGATAGATGCTTTTCCCTCGCATTTCGGCAATGCCGTACTCGGTAACAATGATATCAATATCTCCCCTGGTTGTTGCAACACCTGCGCCTTCACTTAAATGCGTGACGATTCTTGAAACCTTGCCGTTTTGAGCGGTCGAAGGAATAATAATTATGGAAAACCCGCCCTTGGACATGGATGATCCCCTGATAAAATCTACCTGATCACCAATGCCGCTGTAAAAAAGATATCCCTTTGAATCAGTACAGACCTGGCCTGTCAGATCGACCTCAAGAGCGGAACTTATGGAAATAAAGTTATCATTTTTAGCAATGACGTTGGGATCATTTACAAATCCAGAAGATTTAAAATAAAATATGGGATTATTGTCAACAAAATCATATAATTCTTTAGAACCCATACACAGAGAGGCAACTACTCTGTCCGGTAGGAATGTTTTTTTTTTGTTGGTGATGACTTTTTTTTTAAACAAAGGCAACAACCCGTCAGTGATAACCTGTGTATGGATACCCAGATTTTTTTTATCGGAAAGATAGGGCATTATGGCATCGGGCAGATGACCAAATCCAATTTGCAGCGTCGCTCCATTATCCACAAGCATATTGACATAATGACCGATTCTTTCAACGACCTTTTGATTTTTCATTTCAGGGAGAGACTCGAGTATGGGCTCGTTATGCTCTACAAGATAATCAATCTCATCAATGTGGACATTACTGTCTCCCCATGTTCTGGGCATCTCCTGGTTGATCTGGGCGATGACGATATCAGCATTTTTCATGCCGGAGAGGGTGATATCAACCGAAATGCCTAGGCTGCAATATCCGTGATCATCCGGAGGGCTTACCTGTATCAGGGCAACATCAAGTCCGATTTCATGATTTGCAAAAATTTCAGGGATCTGTGAAAGATAAACAGGGATATAATCAATTTTCCCTTCAAAAGCAGATTGCCGCATTAAAAGGGAAATGAAAAATAGTTTTATGGAAAATCTTGAAAGGAAATTTTCATCATTGACATAGTTGGAAAGGGTGGCTGAAAGCATCTGATAGATAACAATATCCTGAATGGATAAATCTTCTACCATTGCTTTTATTAGTCTCTGGGGCTCACCACATCCTGTGCCGATAAACACCCTTGATCCATTTTTTATTTTTTTTACACTTTTTTGCGCTGTCAGCAGTTTGTAAGGGCAAACATCTCTAAGATCCATTTGATTTCTCCTGCCATGCCTGTGAAAAAGATTTAAGTGCGCTGATTATTAAATAATTTTAAACTAAAGTACAGCAAAAATAAGAAATCTATTTTTTAAACTTTAAGTTTTTTGGGCTCAAACGTGAGGGTTGAAAAATAATCATCCATGGTTTCAGCACGCCTGATCAGTTCAACACTTGAATCTTCTTTTAACAATAATTCTTTTGGTCTAAGGTGACCATTATAGTTAAATCCCATGGCATGTCCATGGGCTCCGGTGTCGTGGATAACCAGGATATCTCCTTCAATAGTATCCGGCAGGCTCCTTTGAACGGCAAATTTATCAATATTTTCACAAAGTGCACCCACCACGTCAACTTTTCCCGTTGCGACTGAATCTTTTTTACCGTGGATATGAATGTGATGGTAGGCATCATACATGCCTGGCCGCATCAGTGACGACATTGATGCATCCACACCCACATATTTTCTGTAAGTGTTTTTATGATTAATGACAGATGTGACCAAAACACCATGCGGCCCTGTGATATATCGGCCACTTTCCATGTATAGTTTGGGAACCCACCCCTTGCTTTTTTTAAATGTTTTGAAGATAAGGGCAATTTCTTTGGCCATGGAATCAAGATCAAAGGGTTGTGCCTCAGGAGTGTAAGGGATGCCCAGGCCACCACCAATATTGATAAATTCAAAGGTGATATCGAGTTTTTCACAGACCAGCTCAACAATACCCAGCAGCATCTGGGTGGTTTCAACCATATATTTGTAATCCAGCTCATTGGATGCCAGCATGGTGTGAATGCCAAAACGTTTAACCCCAAGTTTTTTAGCTTTTGTATAGGCATCTAAAATTTGATCATGGCTGACACCATATTTTGATTCTACCGGGTTTCCAATTATTTTATTGCCGTTTCGGCGAAGGCCTGGATTGTACCTGAAGCAGATAAGATCAGGAGTGTCAATTAATTTTGAAATCAAGGAAATATCATCAAGATTAAGTATGCATCCGCCATTTTTTATTGCCGTTTCAAACTGGGGCATGCTAGTGTTATTTGAGGTAAACATGATATCATCTCTAAAGCTGCCTATCTGTCTGGACAATTGAATTTCCGGTGTGGAACTGCAGTCAAATCCAAAGCCCATTTCCTGCATGATTTTCATGATTGATGGGTTTGGCAGAGCTTTGACCGCAAAAAATTCTTTGAAACCATCAATGTTTTTAAAGGACGTGCTCAGCTTCTCGCAGGTTTCTTTTATCCCTTTTTCATCATAAATGTGGAAAGGGGTTCCAAAGTTCTCCACAATTTGTGGTAAAATTTTTGAAAGTCTTTTTTGATATGAAGTTGACATCGGCATGTTAATATATTCCTTATTCCAAAGTTTTGGGTAACATTATTTTGGCGCTTTCCTTAAACGTGGAAAGGGCTATAAAAGTTTTGGTTTCTTTCACAATATCAAGACTGGCTATACGGGTTCTTAAAATAGTTTCAAGTTCACAATTGTCAGATACCCGAAGTTTGACCATAAGACAGTCTTCCCCTGCCAGGAAGTGTACCTCCTGGATTTGTTCTATTTTTGAAAGTTTTTCGCCGATTTTAATGAGCTGGTTTGGAAAAGCAACCTTGATCTGAATAAATGCAATCATTGATCCATGAAACATGTTTGGATTGAGGCGAACTTCGTATCCCTCAATTACACCCTGGGCTTCTAATTTTTTGATTCGTTCCAGAACTGCAGATGGGGCCATTCCTATTTTCCTTGCAACTTCTACATTGGGCACCCTTGCTTTTTTTTGCAGGATTTTTAAAATTTGTAAATCTGTATCATCCATTTTCATTTCTTTTGTATCTTATAATTGAATAATAAAAGTATATTGTTCTTATTGAAAACGATTGTCAAGAATAATATTTCTAATTTACATTATATTTTCGAATTATATTCTTTTTTATTAAGAGCGAAAAAGGATTGATTTTTGTTGATTAAATAAAAGGTTTAAGATACATTTTACTATAAAATCATTCTATTTAATAAAAAGGTTGAAATTAACAAAGATGAGAACCGATCCAATTAAAATTCTTATGGTTGATGATGAAAATGTCATTCTTGAGGTCGCAGAAGAATATTTTCAGAAAAAGGGTTACCAGGTTTATACAGCCGGAAATGGAATCGAGGCCCTTGAAATTTTGAACAGGGAGCAAATCGGCTGTGTGTTTACCGATATTAACATGCCGGAGATGGATGGCCTGGACCTGGCTGAACAAATCAGGATGAAAGACAATACTCTCCCCGTGGTTATCATGACAGGATATCCGTCATTGGAAAATACCATACAGACTTTAAAAAATGGTGTTATTGATTATTTGATAAAACCTGTTAACCTTGAACAAATGGAGTTGACACTTAAAAGAATATTAAGGGAGCGTGCACTCTTTGTTGAGAACCTGATTTTAAAAGAAGAGGTTGAACGTCAGGAACGGCTAAAAAAACTTAATAATGAGTTGCTTGAAAGAGTCCAGGAAGTAAATACCTTGAACCGGGTGATGGAGGATTTTTCCTCTGCTGATTCAAGTTATGGTATTTTTAATAATATTGTTGATTTAGGTGTTGAAGAATTAAAGGCAGATAAAGTATTTTTTCATATATACTCTGATCAGGATAAGTCCCTGGCACTTGTTGCAAGTTCGGACTTAAGTATTGAAAATGAAACGGTTTGTTCATTATTTGGAAAAGATCTTTCAAAAGCTGCTTATAAGTTCATTCTTGATATTCTGAAAAAAGATTCCAATCCCTGCCTGATTTCAGATGCCGGCAAAAATAAACATCTTGACGATGTGGTCAATTCATTAATGGTCGTACCGGTGAAAATAAGGGATAATATTTTCGGTATTGCCAGTGCCTTTTCATTTAGTAAAGACAAGCATTTTAATGAAAAAGATATCTACTATATGAGCTTTATCTCACAGAAAGCATCTTCTGCTATTGAAAATATAGCATTATATGAAAATATTTATGACAATCTTTTTTCAACGCTATATGCATTTGTAACCGCACTTGAGGTAAGGGATCTGTATACACAAAAACATTCCACAAGAGTTGCAAAATATGCCCATATGATTGCTCAAGAGATGGGCTGTACAGATGAAGAACTGGATATTATCCGTTTTGCAGGGAGTCTTCATGATATAGGTAAAATAGGCATTCGGGACAATATTCTTTTAAAACCAACTCAACTGTCGGCTGAAGAATATAAGAAAATTAAAGAACACCCGGTAATTGGTGCTGATATTATAAGCAAATTGGGACTGTGGGACCGGGAAATGGTTATTATCCGCCATCACCATGAACGTTTTGATGGTAAAGGCTATCCCAGTGGATTAAAAGGGGATGAAATTCCCAAACTGTCTAGAATTTTATGTGTTGCAGATTCATTTGACGCCATTGATTCAGACAGAGCATATAGAAAAAAAATGGGGAAAAAAGAAGTTTTCAGTATCATAGAGGAAAATTCCGGACCTCAGTTTGATCCTGAAGTTGTAAAAGCATTTTTAACTATAGCTGATCAAGAGTTGATGAATTGAGTTTTGGAAATGCCCTTGATTTAAAAAAATGAAACAATGGCTAAAAAACTGTTGACATTTTTTTTTAAATCATATAGATAAACTCCTGTTTTTTTAATTGCCTTTGGGCCGTTAACTCAGTTGGCAGAGTATCTGCCTTTTAAGCAGAGAGTCGCTGGTTCGAGCCCAGCACGGCCCACCATTTAAAAAAAATACTGCGTCCCCATCGTCTAGCCTGGTCCAGGACACCGGCCTTTCACGCCGGCGACAGGGGTTCAAATCCCCTTGGGGACGCCACTTTGAATATCAAGGCTTTCAGAGATTCTCTGAAAGCTTTTTTGTTTTGGGGCTTTGAATTTTCACCCCCTATTTCACCCCCTCAGGTAATGATTTTTTAGATTTAACCATAATTTAAAAAATAAACTCATAGAAGGTTTGAAGTTTCTGATTCAATAACTTTAGAGGTATTGCATAGTATAATTCAAAGAATATTGGATTGGGATGCAACACATCTAAAAAAGATAATATTTTGAATGTTGTCAATTTTATTAATGAAATGGAAATCCCTTATATACACAATTTTATTTTAATAATATACGATTGGGGCTTGATAAATACCATAAAAAGTATTATATATAGTGCTGTTAATAATAATTTAAGATAGAAAAGTGAGCATTATTATGAATACTATAACAGCCAATCAACTCAAAACAAAGGGCGTTTCTGCGATCCAGAACAATCTTTCAGACAATCGTGAACTGGTGATTACAGTTCGAGGTAAAGAAAAATATATTGTAATGGATATGAAACATTATAACTATCTGCGGGAATGCGAACTAGATGCTGCATTGCATCAGGTCAAAGCTGATTATCAGGACGGTAATTTTATCATGGAAACTGTTGAAGACCATATCAAAAGAATATCAAAATGACATATCGACTCATCTATACAAATAGTTATATTAAGCGGGCTTCTAAATTTGTCAAAAAACATCCTGAGCTAATATCTCAATATGGTAAAACACTTAAACTTTTAGAAATTGATCCTAACCACCAATCTTTGAGGCTTCATCCTTTAAAAGGGAAATTAAAAGGCTTGTATTCAATTTCTATAAATATTTCCTATAGAATCACACTTGAATTTTTCGTTACAGAAAAAGAAATTGTTTTGGTAAATGTTGGGCATCGTGATGGAGTCTATTAATAGGAATAATATGCAAACAGAACACAGTCTAAAGAAGCTCGAAAATGTACCTGAGATCCCGCCGAAAATCCTAAATTAATTTACCTAAGTGAAAAAAAGTCAGAAATCACAAGAGAAAATTCCGATTCGGTTGTTTTCTGCACCCACTGTGGTCCGCGAAGACATTGTCTTGATGTCTTTGAAAACTAAAGAAAAGGTATACGACAAAATCGGAATTAAATTTGATATTGATTCTCACAAAGAATTTTCTGTAATTATAGATAAAAATTTGGGACTTCACCAATTTGTCGGTTCAAAAAAAATTACCCTATCCTTGTTGAAACAGTTATCTATAAACACACCGGTACTTAAAATAATTGTAAAACACAAAATACTTCAAAGTCAGCTTAAAAAGATAGATTCAATTTTAAGGAAGGTAAAGGATAATAAAATTCCTGCCATCGGATAAAATTATTTTTCAAAGGGTATTTGTCGCGGTCTACACCTTTAATCAAATCAATTTTAATTTGTTGTGCAGATTTTTATTAAATATGAAAGCCATCTAAAAAGGAATTTGCAGCAAGACTGTTAACAAAGAGTGATTTTAGCTATTTACAACTATTAAATAGGTTGGTATGGATGGAGAAAATTAGAGGTGAATGATGAAAAAATTCATTGTATTTATGTTTTTGCTATTCATACCATGTATAGTTAATGCTGAATATTATCATTGGATTGAACAAGGGGTTCACAATTTCAGTAATTGCCAGAAGCCACCAGGGGTAAGGGGAAGTTTTAATATCCTGGGAAGCTCGGCTCAAACAACACCTAAAACCAAAGCAGAGAAAAAAGAGACTGAGATTAGTGATGTCATAAAAAAAATTGAAGATCGTAATGATAAAGTTAAGGCAATTCAAGAAAAATATTTGCAACCTGGAACAGATACACTTAACACAATAATAAAGCTCGTTAATTAATTTCTAATCCTCCTTAAAAGATTATAACGCCAATAATTTTTTCAAGGTCGTCTGCCGTTTACTTATATCCTGGTTTTTAATCGCCATTGCAAGGGCTTTTCTGGTTCCGACAAAGATAGCCAGTTTTTTTGCTCTGGTTATTCCGGTATAAATTAAATTTCGAAAAAGCATTTTAAAATGCTGGGTAAGAATGGGGATAATTACAATTTCAAATTCGCTTCCCTGGGATTTATGTATGGTGATGGCATAAGCCAGATCAAGCTCCATTATATCATTATGTTTGTAATGAATCTGCCGTTTATCCGGGTAAAAGGAAACTGTTAAGGTCAAATCAATATTATTAATATCTTTGATCACACCAATATCACCATTAAATACACCCAGTTCATAATTATTGCGCCGATGGATTACCCGGTCGCCGATCCTGAAAAATTTTTCTCCAACCTTTAACTGCCTTTTGCCTTCAATCAAAGGATTTGAAGTCTCCTGGATTACTTTGTTTAAATTTATCGTTCCAAGGCTTCCCCTTGTCATGGGAGAAAGTATCTGTATTTCATAGCCCCCATGATATTTTGGTATCCATTCCTGGTAGAGTTTTCGGACAACATCCAAAGCTGAATATCCATAATGAAGAGATGACCAGGGGTGAACTTTTTTTATAACGGAAAGCAATTCTTCAACCCTTGTTTCAGCTTTATAAATTCTTTGCAGATCCACATATTCAAATTTCTTAGGAATGATTATCTCTGTTTCATAAGGAACTACCGGCTCTTGAACCCGAAACTCAAAAAAATCAGACCTGTCTGGTTTTTCAGATATATTGTTTTCCAATTCAGAAAGCTTTAGGTTATAAATTTTTTTAACCCTTGTTATGAAATTTATCTGATCCATGGTTGCTTCATCTGAATCAAGAAATAAACAGTCATTTTTATCCTGCCATATTTCAGGTTTTTTAAATGGTGATTTAATCCAGGGCGTAACCCCTTTATTGATCTGATGAGCATATTTGATGATCAGAGAGTCCCGGGCCTGCCTAAATATTTTTGTCAATTTAAAAACGGGAACAACCTTTGATGAAATAATATCTTTTAAAACATTGCCGGCACCCACCGAGGGCAATTGATCAGAATCTCCTATGAACAACACCTGAGCTTTTTTAGGGACAGCTTTAAGTAACGATGCTGTCAAGTTGATATCAAGCATTGAGCACTCATCAAGGATTAGAAAATTTGTTTTTAAAGGTGTTTCTTCATTTTTTTTAAATTTGTTTCCCTGCCATCCCAATAATCTATGGATTGTTTTGGATTTTTTCCCAATCACATCTGTCATCCTTTGAGCTGCTCTGCCTGTTGGTGCTGCTAACAGTACCTTTAAACCCATGGCCTCAATCAATTTAACAATTACAAGTAAAGTGGTTGTTTTGCCACACCCCGGCCCACCTGTAAGAATTGAAAATTTTTCGCAGACAATATGTTTGACAGCATCTGCTTGTTCATTGCTTAAAGAAATATTTTTTGCTTTGCAGTACAGATATATCCAGCGCTGAATTCTTTTTTTCTCAACTTTTGGAGGCGATCCAATATCGAGTATTCTTTTAGCAACATACAATTCATCAAAATATAAAGATTTTGAATAATAGCATGGCTCGTTTGTATTGTTTTCTCCTTTAAGCCGGCGCATCATGAGATGATTTTCAGTCTCCATATGACCCAACAGCGCAGGCAGTTTATCAGATAGATCCAATTGTAATAATTCTTTTACCTGTTCGTTTATCTGGGCGGCTGTCAGATAACAGTGCCCAAAACTCCTGCTTGCAGCCAAAACATGCTTAATGCCGGCCACCATCCTTTGTCGGCTGTCTGTTTCAAATCCAATACTTAAGGCAACCTTGTCTGCAGAAAAAAAGCCTATCCCATAAAAATCATTTGCCAGCTGATAAGGATCTTGGCTAACAATTTTTATTGCATCATCGCCATAGTCCTTATAGATCCTGACCGCAAACAAGGTACTTATTCCATGGGACTGTAAAAACATCATGACTTTTCGAATTGCTTTATGCTCAGTCCAGGCGCTACTTATCATATTAAGTTTTTTTTGGGCTATGCCTGGAACTTCAGTTAACCTTTCGATATTTTTTTCGAAAATATCAAGGGTTTGTTTATGAAAATATTTGACTATTTTTTGTGCGGTTTTAGGACCAACACCCTTAATGAGACCAGAACCAAGATATTTTTCCAATGCAGCAGTTGTTGCAGGTTTTTTTTCCCTGGCAATATCTGCCTGGAACTGGCGGCCGTATTTAGGGTGCATAGCCCATGATCCTTGGAATTCCATTGTGGCACCAGCAAACACTTTTGTTTGATGCACAATGACTGTTTCCTGGCTGTTGGGATTATTAAAAGGCATAACCCTGAGAATTGACCAGCCATTGTCAGGGTTATGGAACGTAACACGATCCACTATCCCCTTTAAAATTTCATTTATAATACCAGTTTGATTAACAGCCATTTGTTTCATCTTAGTCTTACCCTTGACAATTTGCGTACAATGACAGTAGATACACCAAAACAACACATGTTTTCAATACGTTAATAAAAAGGGGTAAAAATAGTACCGGCCTGCATAAAAACAGCAATTAAGGAGAAACTAATTGAACAGACCGGTTGTTTTATAAATATAGTTTATGATTATGAAAAGTATATTTTCTGGAAATATATTAGAATAAGGAGGCAGAACCAATATGACTAATCCACGGCATTATCTTTTTCTGACAATTATTTATCTGCTGGTGGTGGCAGGCATCTGTGTTCTACTTTTGGAACCCCTTAAAGCTGCATTTATGGCAAACTGGGGATTTAATCTTCTGATATTTGCAGCTCTTTGTGTGGGTATTGGCATTAATATTTACCAGATACAGAGGCTTGAACCTGAAATTCAGTGGATTAAAATTTTTCGCACCGGTGATCTTGGATTGTCGGTTACAGAACCACCTGTACTGCTTTCCCCCCTTGCCAAACATCTAGAAGAGATTCACCGGGACCGTTTCCGCTTGTCTGCCCTTTCACTTAACACTGTTCTGGACGGGATACGTGGCCATTTGGATGAGGCCAGGGAAATCTCTAAATATATGATTGGCCTGTTGGTATTTCTGGGGCTTTTAGGTACTTTTTGGGGATTGCTTCAGACCATCGGTAGTGTTGGATTGGTAATCGGCGGACTGGAAGTGGGAACCGGGGATTTTGCTAATGTGTTTGGCCATTTAAAACAAGGGCTTGAAGAACCTCTTAAGGGAATGGGTACAGCTTTTAGTTCATCTCTGTTCGGCCTGGGCGGATCATTGATATTGGGTTTTGTTGATATTCAGTCAGGTCATGCTCAGAATCGTTTTTTTAATGAAATGGAAGAATGGCTGACCGGGGTCACCCTTCTGGTGGAAACTGATGAGACCTCTAAAAGAACTATTGATCATTCCGTTGCGGCTTTAAATGATATTGATAATAACCTTAAGATAATGATCAAGCAGATACATAAAAATAACCAGGTCATGGTTCATCTGTTAAAACAACAGACTAAACCGCCAGGGGATAATCCAGACCCGAAGAAATAACAGGAGATAGCAATGATATCCAAAACACGGCGCATATCAAATCCTACTACAGCCTGGCCAGGTTATGTTGATGTCCTGTCAGCTCTGTTAATGGTGGTTATTTTTGTGTTGATGATTTTTGTTTTGGCCCAGTTTCTGCTCAGCGAGGTACTCTATGGCCAGAAAAATGAGCTGGCACTTCTCCATGAGCAGGTCAGTGAACTGGCGGAACTTTTGGGGCTTGAAAAAGAAAAATCCAGCCAGCTGAACACCGAGGTCGGCCGTTTGTCCGATGCCATAATCGGGTTATCCGAAGACAAAGATGAACTCATCTCAAAGGTTGCACAGGATTCAGCACAGTTTAAAAAGGACAATGACAAGATAAAACAGCAGATGTTGAATATTGGAAGCCTGAATGAAGATATCCAGACACTGACCCTGGTAAAGGATGAGCTGGAGCAAAAGGTGGCAGACCTTGCTTTATCTCTTTCTGACAAGGACTATCAGGTTTCGGTGTTAAGGGATCGTTCAAAAGCCCTGACTGCCAGACTGGCGGATAAAGACGAAATGACTGTATTGGCTCAGGAAAAGATTGAGAAACAGGATATCCGGATCCAGGCCCTTTCCGTGGTGCTGGAATCCCAGAAAGAAGCCATAGCAAGGGAAAAACTGCTGTCTGCAAGTGCCAGTGCTGAAGTGGCGCTTCTTTCAGATCAGATCACCAAACTCCAGGCACAATTGAGGATGATCAGTGATGCATTGGCGTTGACAAAGACCAAGGGGCAGGAAAAAGATGAAAAAATTGCCCAGCTTGGTAAACAATTGAACATTGCCCTGGCCCGGAAAGTAAGTGAACTACAAAAATACCGATCAGAATTTTTTGGGCAGCTCCAGAAAATTATAGGAAATAACCCGGCCGTAGAGATACAGGGGGACAGATTTGTTCTCCAGGCAGGTCTTCTTTTTGAATCAGGGTCTGCAAACCTGGGTATTCAGGGTCGTAGTCACCTTACGGCCATGGCAAATACTTTATTGCAGATTTCCATGAAAATTCCAAATGAGATTAACTGGATATTGCGAATTGACGGCCACTCAGACCGGGTTCCAATTAATAATGAAACCTTTTCCTCCAACTGGGAATTATCTGCTGCCAGGGCGGTCTCTGTGGTCCGGTTCTTGAGTCAAACAGGCATTCCTGAAAAAAGGATGGCAGCGGCCGGTTTCAGTAAATACCATCCAATTGATGAGGCAGATACACCTGAGGCCTATAGAAAAAATCGACGTATTGAAATCAAACTGACCAGCCAATAGGCGGTTAGGGTGAGCATGAGGTATGTAGAAGAATTATTTTTAATATTTTGGGTGGAGCGGCTTTAATCGATATGACCTATAATTTTGATCCAGATAAATGGTATGACAATGAATTTTTTATAATTCAGACAAAATTAAAAACCGGAGAGATCACACCCATTGAATTTGATAAAGAATCTGAAATCCTGGATAAAAAGCATGAAGAACTATGGAAACGTTTGGATGGGACTTATCAGATAAGCCCAGATAATGAGAAAAAAAGAAATAATTTTAAAAATCAATGTCAAGTAAACCCAAAATTATTGAAATCAGACAATTAAAGAAGAAGTATCATAGCAAAACGGATATAGATCATGTCTCTCCTGCTATAACAATGCTCTTATGAGGTTATCATTATTCTGGTAATGAGCCTTATTTTTTTTGAATATTGGCTTTTTATTGTTCTTTTGGACAAAGTAAAGTCAATTTGAATGGTAACCATCATATCTATTTATAAATATTTCAATATATTGTATAAAGCTAAAGTTATTTTTGTTTATTTTTTGGAGGTTAAAATATGAAACCGGTTGTGGCCCTTCTTGGCCGGCCTAATGTGGGGAAATCTACATTATTTAATAGGATTACACGCGCTAGAAAGGCGCTTGTTGATGATTTTCCAGGTGTAACAAGAGACAGGCATTATGAGGATGCAATATGGAATGATGTCGAGTTTACAGTGATCGATACAGGCGGTTTTTTAAGTACAGATGATGATTATTTTGCCTCCCAGATTAAAACGCAACTGACAATTGCGGCAGAGCAGGCTGATGTTCTCATTTTCATCATGGATGGCCGGGCAGGAATGTCGCCTTACGACCGGGAGCTATCCGATTTTTTACGCAGAATGTCCAAACCCGTTTTTTACCTGATTAATAAAATAGAAAACTACAAACAGCATGATGAACTTTTAGAGTTTTATTCATTGGGTATTGATAAGTTTTATAAGGTTTCAGCAGAGCACGGAGTTGGTGTGGGAGATTTTTTAGATGACCTTGTTGAAGCCCTGCCGGAATATAAGAAGATGGAAGAAGATGAAGATACTCTGATAAAAATTGCAATTGTTGGTCGACCTAATGTAGGCAAATCTTCGCTTGCCAATCGACTGTTTGGTGAACAGCGACTTGTGGTCAATGAAAAGGCAGGCACCACAAGGGATGCCATAGAACTTAAATGTGAGCATAAAGGCAGACAATTTATCCTTGTGGATACTGCGGGTATTCGTCGTAAGGGCAAGGTAACACGGAAAATTGAAAAATTTTCTATCCTTAAATCGTTAAAAAGCCTTGATGAGTGTGATGTGGCATTAATTTTGATTGATTCGGATGAAGGCATTACAGATCAGGATATTACTATTGCAGGATATGCTGAAGATAGGGGATGTGGTGCCGTGTTTCTGTTAAACAAATGGGATCTTTTAGATAAGGAACGAAAAAGCGTTAAAAAGTATATGGAAGATTTAAGGTATAAATCAAAATTTTTGTCATACGCACCGGCTATAACAATTTCCGCCCTTACCGGACAAAGATGCCATAAAATTTTGGATGAAGTGGTAAAAATATACAAAGAATATTGCCACAGAATAAATACTGGGGTATTAAACCGGATTATTGAGGATGCTGTTTACAGGACAGAGCCCTCATTGCATAAAGGAAAAAGATTAAAATTTTTTTACGCCACCCAGGTGGCATCAAAACCACCTTCTTTTGTCTGTTTTGTTAATTTTCCCAAAGCAGTTCATTTTTCATATAAACGCTACCTGCTCAATCAGCTAAGACAGATGATTCCATTGGAAAAAACACCTATCAAGCTTTTTTTCAGAGAAAAAACCGGCAGAATTAAATTTACCGGTAATTCAAAAGAAGATGAAAGAATTTTTCAGAAAAAGAAAAAGCATAATACCCGAAGACAAAAAGAGAGAACAGAACAGAGCAAACGAAAAAGGCAAAGAGATAGGGACGACTCTTAAAAAGAATGGATCTATTTGAAGCTCATAATTCTAAATACGAATTTTTGGCCCGCCCTCTGGCAGACAGAATACGTCCAGGAAACCTTGATGAAATTGTTGGCCAGGAGCATCTGACGGGAAAAGGAAGTCTTCTCCAGAAAGCCATTGAAGGTGACAGGGTGTTTTCTATGCTTCTCTGGGGGCCGCCAGGATGTGGTAAGACGACTCTGGCAGGCATTATAGCTAATGAAACAAAATCTGAATTTGTAGAAATATCCGCTGTTTTGTCCGGGGTTAAGGATATCCGCAAGATTATCGAGCAGGCCAAACAAAATCGGGTATTGTATAAAAGGCAAACCATTCTTTTTGTAGATGAAATCCACAGGTTTAACAAGGCCCAGCAGGACGCTTTTCTCCGACATGTGGAAAAAGGACTAATTGTCCTTGTGGGGGCAACCACACAAAATCCTTCCTTTGAAGTCATTCCTGCCCTGGTATCCAGGTGTAGAGTCTTTACCCTTAAAAGTCTTGAACAGAAAAGTATTATAACCATTTTAAAAAAGGCTTTGACAGACACTGGAAACGGTCTGGGCCTTGAGAAAAAAAGGTTGTCTGAAGAAGCTTTTGAACATATTGCAAGGGTGTCTGACGGCGATGCCAGGATTGCTTTGACCAATCTTGAGACAGCAGTGCTTCATTTTGCACAAAAAAAACAGATTAATATCCGGGATGTTGAGAAAGCCATAGAGAAAAAATCACTTTTATACGATAAGGCAGGGGAAGAGCATTTTAACCTTATTTCAGCATTTATCAAGAGTATGCGGGGCAGTGATCCAGATGCGTCAATATATTGGCTTGAGCGGATGCTCATGGCAGGCGATGATCCTTATTACATGCTCAGAAGAATGATCAGGTTTGCTACAGAAGATATTGGGATTGCGGATCCTGGAGCTCTAACCATGGCATTGAATGCCAGAGAATCCTTTAGAATTTTAGGCCACCCGGAAGGCGATGATGCTTTGTTTCAGGCAGCCATCTATCTTGCGACAGCTCCTAAGAGTAATGCGGTTTATATGGCTCATAAACAGGTCAAAAAGATAATTCTTAAAACCGGTTATTCACAAGTGCCTTTCCATATTAGGAATGCCCCTACAACTCTGATGAAAGATCTGGGCTATGGTAAAGGATACAAGTATGCCCATGATTATAAGGATGGTTTTATTCCCCAGTCATATCTGCCGATCAATCTTGAAGACCAGCGGTTTTATTATCCAGCAGACCGGGGATACGAAAAAACAGTAAAACTCAGGCTTGAAGCCTGGATTAAATTAAAGCATGATAAAAAATAAATAACCCTGATACGGTTTGGCAAATTATTTTTATTATGGTTAATCAATTGCTTGATTGTCTGAAATGAATGAGCCTGCCAAGTGCCAGATCATATTCGTCCCATTCATCAAGATAGGAACTTAATGCCTCTCTGTAATGGTGGGATGCTTTTTCCATGTCTTGATCCCCTTCTGCCCACAGGCCAAGTGCCGTGTGCAGTATAAGTAATCTTTCAGGTTTTTTACCGCTAAGCTTAACCAAGGCTTGTTCGTTTACTTTTGAAATAAGGTGTTTGCTGATAATGCCGTACCAGGGGGCATGGATTTCTTTTGAAAAGTTTTTTAAATAATCTAGTGCTTCCTGTTTTTTCCCCATGATTTTTAAAAGTTCACCTTTTAATAATCCCAGGCTGAGGCTTAAGGCAGACTCCCGCGTGGGTTTCTTAAAATATATATCAATAAAATCTATTGCTTTTTGCCATTCACTGTTGGCGGTATGGAAAAATGCGATTCTTCCGATAATCATTCGATTTTCCGGTTCCAGTTCAAGAAGCTTGATATAAGCTTGGACTTTTTCTTCATAATTAGATTTATCCGACTCAAACTGTTTAATCAATGCGGTCATGGCTTTGCTGTGTTCATATGCCGATTGTCTGTATTCTTTTGCTTTTTGCCTGAAGGCCTTAATGGCCTTTTTATGCACCTGTTTATTTTCCAAAAATACTTCAAGCTGCTTTTGAATATTGTTCAACCTAGAAAAAGATAAATAATAAACCCAATCCTTGATACCTGCATTCAAAATAGATTGTTTAAATATCTTTTGGGCTTTTTCCAATTCATTATTTTTTTCTAAAATAAGACCTTCAATAAAGAGCCTCCAGCTTTTTTCAGATCGACTCTCATAATCTATAAATCCAGGGATCATTTTTTGTTTATTTTTTAATACTTTAGCCATATATCCTGAAAATTCATCTTCTTCATACCAGTTCATGGAGAAAAGATTTTTTGTAAAAATATCAGCTATATTATTGTTTGTAACCCAGTCAATAATATAGATCATCAACCTGGATGTTGTATTTTTTTGTTCAATTAAGGAGAGGTTTTTGAAAAAGCTTTTGCTTTTATCCATATTCCCGGTACTAAAATGCAGCATCCCTGCAGCAAACACCAGGGTAGGATCTTTGCTTTTTTTAAGCATGGTTTCACATAGATCTGCTGCTGCCTTGAATTTATTTTCAATGGCAAGGCTGGTAATCTGTTCAAGTTTGGATTCCAAAGAAAAATCGAGAAGCCCATCCCAATGGGGCTGGCCTGTTTTGATGGATTCGATGAATTTGGCCGGCCTTGAAATGGGCAGTATTAGTCCAAAATCTGATAAAGGTGTGTTGATTTTAAAGTAGCTGTTTGTCTGGTCTGTAACCACACCGGAAGCAATCCCGATAACCAGTCCTTTAGCATTTATAGCAGGTCCTCCACTGTTTCCCATATAAATAGAAGAATCCACCTGGATGATTTCCTTGGTTGTTCTTCGGACATGTCCTCTTGTAATGCTTGTATTAATATGGTCATCCTGGGTACGATTTCCTAATGGAAACCCTAAAATTATTACAGGTGTAAGACGTTGTATATCTTCGGAAGCGACTGCCGTCTCAAGAGGTAAGGGTTTTAGATGAGAAGGCAGGGTATCAATTTTAATTATCGCAAAATCATTTTTAAAAGGAGATTTTATCATTTCTCCGGTTTTTAAGGAAGACCTTGGAACACCGACGATTCTCAGGTTGCCTTTGCCATTTGTAGTATAAGCAGATGAGAGAAAATAATAATCTGATAATTCCTTACTGCCTCTTAAATCCGGTAAACGGTTGAACGCTTTTTCACCTTCAAACCACAAAAACATCCTGTGATCAAATTCAACAGGTCTTTTTAAAACAGCATACTGGTTATAAACCTGAAAAAGGGTGGTGTCATCAAGCCAGGGGCAGGTGACATGACGGTTTGTAAGAAGGTATCCCTTATTGTCCACCAGAAAGGCGGTTCCTTCTACCCTGTTTTTATATATAATTTGTTCAGCATCTGACAGCCAGTATTCCACCATTAAGAATGCAACAGAACTGGCATAGGATTCAACAAAGTTAGAGAGTACTATTTCTTCTTTATTTTTATTAAAATTGACATACATCCATGAGATGGCACCAAAGGTAATAATTCCCACAATAATTAAAATCAGAAATACCACTATTTTTTTAAACCATTTCAACTCTTTGATCAGCCAGGGTCCTTTTTTATATAGTGGCGATGGCTGATTTGGATAGGGAAGATGGTCTAAAATATGTGATAACGCAGACACTACTTTAGCCATTGTTTGAGGTCTCAGATCCGGATCATCCGACAACATGATTTTAATAAGAACGCCAAGCTCAGGATTCAGACCTTTTAATGCATCAACCTTTGATGAAAAATCTTTCAGGTTGTGATCTGCAGTTAACAACTCAATAAATAATTTTCCAAGGGACCAGATACCACTTTTAAAATCAATGGGTCTCTGATTGATAATGTCGGGATGGCAATCAAGCAGTTTCTGCAGCATGGGGCCATGGTGGGTTGCCCTTGCATTCAGGAATCTGGAAAGCTTGTAATTAACTTTTACATGGAGGCTTTTCACCTTTTTTTTGGGTATCAGGATATCATCAAGTATCAGGTAGGGCATAAAATGATCCTGTTTATGCAACAGATCAAGCACAGAGGCGATATTGTGGAAAAGAGTCACAATCCTACGCGGATCATTTAATAAGTCTGACACAAAGATGGAACCCCAATCCGCCGCATCCACCCATTCACTGATCCTGTACCACAGACCCGCATTACTTTTTTTAACGGCATAATGCTGGACAAAGTGTTCGGAAGGTAGCTTTTTGAGTTCTTTGAGTTCTTTTTCAAGTCGTTTGGCAATGCTGTCATCAACACCTGATTTTTCTGTGAATAATCTTATGGAGACAGGTGTTTTTCCGGAATCTTTTATCGCCTTGCAGACAATAGAGGAACGCCCCTCATGGATAATTGCCAGGATTTTATAATCATCAATGTATTTTATGCCTTCTACGATTTGGCTGCCACATGCCGGGCACGTCAAAATTTTTTCAGAGAGAACTTGACCGCATGATTTACATTGTTTCATGATAAGAGCTCTTTATTGATTTTTTAAGTTTGCAGGAAGATTGGGATTGCAAACTTGGGTTACTCATTGCAAGGTAGTGCTTTTTTTCTTTTATAGTAAAATGTTTAGCAAAAAGAGTCAAGAACGATGAAGTGATATGAATTTGGTAAAATTTATTATTTTACAATGAGGTTATCTTGCTTGAAAATTTTCATGTATGTTTATCTGAAATGCTTATCATTCCTGTTTCCATTTACTGGTTTTTAGGTCCTTAATTTTAAAATTTCTTATGCCAGTTCTGCAATATTCATATTTTTGGAAGAATTAAAGACAATATCTATTTTCTGTCCTACCATATTTTGGGATGTAAGCTGTTTGAATATTTCAGGATGGCTTTTTGCTCTGGCAATAAATCTATAATTATCAGGAGTTTTACCATAGATCACAGCATAAGATGGACTTTGGTCAGTTGAATAGATCACTGTATATGTCTCAATGGTGCCTATACCTGTGACCTGATTTTTAATTTTCACGGGGTTTTTTCCTGCAAAACAATTTTGTTGATCTTTTTGGTCATGGTTTTTGAATTCACCATTTAAAGGGGTTGACCCGTAGACACCTGCTGCATGTTTATGCATAAACCAGCCAAGGGCCGTGACAAGGCCATTTGATTTTTCCCCGGTGGAAACCTTTTCAGCAAGGGTTGCTACACTGTGGAGACTGTAATTGTTTCCTGGACCTCCGAAAAACCCAAGTCCTCCAGTCAATGTCAACGGCCTTGGATCATCATCTTTTATTCCTATCATTTTTTTTGCAATGGAAACCGCGCAGGGAAAGCATGAATAAAGATCAAAACAATCCAAACTTTCCAAGGGTAAGCAGGATCTTTTCAAGGCCTTTTCAACGGCAGCTTTGAGAGGAGGGCTGGATGTGAAATCAGATTTTTCAATCATAAAACGCTGTCGGTCTTGAGCATATCCTCCGCCGAGGAAATATACAGTTTGCCGGTTCTTTTGTGAATATTTTTTTGCTGCATTTTTTGACATTAATATTACAGCAGCCCCCTGATCAACGGTAACAAATGAATTCATGTACTTGTTGTAAGGGAATGCAACAGGCCGGTTCCCAGGGCCGGGCGTGACAATCTCTTCAGGGGTTCTCACGGATTTTGTCCAGGCATAGGGATGTTCTGATGCGATCTTGCTGAATGCGGCCCACATCTTGCCTATCTTAATGAGGTATGATTGCAGATCCAGATCAGAGTCAGCCCAAAGTGCAGTTTCAAAAAGTGGGAAACCCTGCATGGGATGTTCAATACCATGTTGATTCTCCAGAGGAGTGGAACCGATAATATCATCACCGGGATAATTTTCTGGTATGCCTCTAAACAGGGCGCTTTCGATTCTTTTTATTTTTTCTTCTCTTTGGATATAGGCTTCTGCACCCGCAATGAGAACCGAATCAAGCTCATTGCGGGCAATCATTCCGGCTGCAATGTTGATCATCATCTGGGGAGAGTTGCCGCCAATCCCTGAAACATGTGTTAACTTTGGTGTGGCACCTATTTTTTGGGCAAGCTGTTTGGCAGGTGATGTGTAGTGGCGGCTTAAAGTCCTGACTATCATAATTCCATCCAGGTGAGTCAGAGCTGTTTTGGAAGCCATCATTTCAGCCGCTCTTCTGGATGCCTGAATCATCAAGCCCATGGGATCTTTTGCTTTTTGGTTCAATTGTTTTGGTTGAGTTACCTGACCCCATCCCGCAACAACAACTTTTCGTTCCATGTCAGAAGAAATCCTTTTTCAATGCTTGTTTGTCCAAGTGTTGCTTAAAATATAGGCTTTGTCAACGTTATCTATCATTGTAAATTTTTGAAATACTTGTTTTTTATCCGTCTCTTTGTTATTGATCTTATAATGTAGTTAAAATGTAACTGTTAATGATGAAAAATCAATATTGATGGAGGCTTTAAATGAAAAATGTTGTGATAGTCAGTGGTGTTAGAACGCCGGTGGGTTCTTTTGGTGGTTCCTTAAAAAGCGTACCCGTGGTTGATTTAGGCACAATTGTAATGAAAGATGTTCTTAAAAGAGTTGGATTAAAACCTGCCGTGGATACATCCCAGGATGAATTTGCCCCGGATACGTTAAAAGATCAGGGTATGATTGATATTGAAAAAAAAGGATATGATTATGATGATTCATTAGCCCCTGTATTTATTGATGAAGTTATCATGGGTAACGTTCTGCAGGCTGGGCAGGGACAGAATACAGCCAGGCAGGCTATGATTGCAGCGGGTATTTCAAGGCAGAGTGCCGCTTTTACAATAAATAAAATATGCGGTTCAGGTCTTAAAGCAATTGCCCTTGGTGCCCAGGCTATTATGGCAGGAGGGGCAGAAGTAATTCTTGCCGGCGGTCAGGAAAGCATGAGCAATGCACCCATGGCATTGAACAAAGCCAGATGGGGACATCGAATGGAACTGACCGGTATCGGTCCGGTCCATGATTTGATGGTATTTGACGGATTATATGAGATTTTTTATGGATACCACATGGGTCTCACTGCTGAAAATATAGTAGAAAAATATGGTATAACCAGGGAAGAACAGGATCAATTAGCTTTGTTGAGTCACAAAAGGGCGTTTGCTGCTGTCAATGACGGCACATTTGCCCAAGAAATAGCGCCTGTTGTGATTAAATCCTGGAAAGGGGATACCATTGTTGATAAAGATGAACGCCCCATGGAAACCAGTATGGAAAAAATGGGGAAACTTCGTCCTGCATTTAAAAAAGACGGAAGCGTGACAGCAGGGAATGCATCCGGTATCAATGATGCAGCTGCAGCTGTTCTTTTGATGACAGAAGAAAAGGCAGATGAACTCGGACTTGAAAAATTGGCAAAAATTAAAAGTTTTTCAGCTGGTGGGCTTGATCCTGCTTATATGGGGCTGGGTCCTGTGCCGGCAATTCGAAAAGTGTTGAAACAGACAGGTATGAGTATAGATGACATTGACTTGATTGAACTGAATGAAGCATTTGCTGCCCAGGCCATTGGGTGTATGAGGGAGTTAAATATCGACGTTGAAAAACCCAATGAGCTGGGATCAGGAATTTCAATCGGTCATCCCATTGGATGCACAGGGGCAAGACAGATGGTTACTGCCATTAATCAGATGAAAAGAAAATCCTATTCCACAGGTCTGATTTCCATGTGTATCGGCGGTGGTATGGGTATGGCAATGATTATCGAAAGATAAGTTTGTCCTTTACTTGGATGCATTAAAATGATAAAAAACTTTAGATTTTTATAAAAGTCTTAAATGTTTGAAATAAAATGCATAAAGGGGTGTTTTTATTATGGATATTCCTAGAAAATTAGGCATGTTAATTTTTACAGCTGTACCTGCCATTGTCGGGGGTGGTATTGTATATCATTTCTTTGGAAGTTTTGTTCAAGTCATTATATTTGAGATACTTCTTGTTCTGGCGGCTCTTGGTCTCATAAGCAGTTAAAACAAAATGATTATTTGATTTATGTAAAGCCGCATTTGTGCAAGTTGCCTTGCATATTGCGGCTTTACATGCTTTTTAATTCTTTTTAAATTCTAAAAGATTTGGAAAAACCTTGGAGCAAAACATTTCTCAAAGAGCGGTTTTTGTATTTTTTATTGCATTGTTCTGCATAGCGATTCTGCTTGCAGGCAATCTGATTGCTCCTTTTTTTGCCATTATCATATTAGGTGTTGTCTCCACAGGGATTTTTAACCCGGTTTTCAAATTTTTTTCAAAAAAGCTGACACCTAAAATTGCATCTACACTAACCTGCATCCTGATTTTTTTTGTCGTGTTTATTCCAGTTGTTTTTTTTGTCGGGGTCCTTTCCAAAGAGGCGTTTAATCTTTATGTCATGGCCAGGGATGCAGTCTTTTCTGATCAATTAAAGAATCTGCTTGCAAGTACACAAGCCTTAGAACGGTTCAATGAACTTTTAATGCGGATAGGGATTGAAAAAGTGGTGACCTGGGATGAGTTGATCAGCCCTATCTCAGAGCTTGGAAAAATTGTGGGGTTTTCATTGTTTGAACAGGCCAGATTTTTCACATCCAATGTATTTAATATTGTCTTGTATTTTTGTCTGATGCTTATCGTAGTGTTTTACATGCTCATAGATGGAGAGAAGTTTACAAAATACATGTATGATCTGTCTCCTTTGCCAGATGAGCACGATGAGAAACTTTTTGAAAAATTTAAGGGTATGGCCGGTGCAGTTCTTATTGGAAATGGTCTTGGTGGTCTGATACAGGGAATTGCAGGCGGGACACTTTTTTTGTTCTTAGGGTGGAACTCTCCATTTTTATGGGGCGTGATTATGGGTTTTTTGGCATTTTTACCCATTTTGGGGATAGGGATTATACTGATTCCTGCAGCGGCAATTTTGATGCTGAAATCGAAATTTGCAGCAGGCATTTTTGTGATTATTTTTTATGCAGTTCTTTCCTGGGGAATAGAGTATGTTTTTAAACCCAAAGTAGTTGGCAACAGGGTGAGAATGCATCCCTTAATTGTATTTTTTGCAATTATCGGCGGACTTAAAGCATACGGGATACTCGGGATTATTTACGGCCCATTGATTGCCACACTGTTTTTAACCCTTGCAGATATATATTTTTCAAGTTTTCAGTTTATGGTTGAACCTGGAAAGGTTCATAAAGAAAAATAATTGGAGTTTAAACGTTGATTATTAACAAAGAAATTAATGTGACTAGTATTGAGAAGGAGATGAAACAATCCTATCTCGAATATGCAATGAGTGTCATTATCGGAAGAGCGCTTCCAGATGTTCGTGACGGATTAAAACCGGTTCATCGGCGTTCGCTTTATGCCATGCAGCAAGTAAGGAATGACTGGAATAAGCCCTATAAGAAATCTGCCCGTATTGTTGGTGATGTTATGGGTAAGTATCATCCTCATGGTGATTCAGCTATTTATGACACCATTGTCCGGATGGCCCAGCCTTTTTCGTTACGATATATGCTGGTTGATGGCCAGGGTAACTTTGGATCGGTGGATGGTGATTCTCCGGCAGCAATGAGGTATACGGAAATCAGGATGCGCAAGATTGCCCATCAGATGCTTGCTGATCTTGAAAAAGAAACTGTTGAATTTATTCCAAATTATGATGAAACACTTGAAGAACCATCAGTATTACCTACAAAATTTCCTGCATTATTGGTCAATGGATCCTCAGGGATTGCCGTTGGTATGACAACCAATATCCCACCGCATAACATAAAAGAAGTTATTGCCGCGCTAAACCAGTTGATTGATAATCCTTTAATGGATGTTAATCAATTAATGGAATATATTCCCGGACCTGATTTTCCAACCTATGGTCATATCTATGGTACTAAGGGGATTCATGAGGCCTATAGCACAGGGCGGGGGATTATTACCCTGCGTGCCAAGGTTGATGTTGAGGTAAATAAAAAGTCTGGTCAGGAAACCATTATTGTCACCGAGCTCCCATACCAGGTCAACAAGGCAAAACTAGTTGAAAAAATTGCTGAACTCATGCGGGATAAGGTCATTACAGGCGCTTCCTTTGTCAGGGATGAATCTGACCGTGATGGAATGAGAATTGCCATAGGGCTTAAAAGGGACCAGATCAATGAAGTTGTGATTAATCAGCTTTATAAACATACCAATATGCAGACCAGTTTTGGAATTATTCTCCTTGCTATCGTCAATAACAGGCCACAGCTTTTGACTTTAAAGGAGATTCTGAATCATTTTATCGATCACCGTAGAAACATCATTATGCGGAGAACAAGATTTGACTTAAGAAAGGCAGAAGAAAGAGCTCACATTTTAGAAGGCTTGAAAATTGCTCTGGATAATCTGGATGAGGTAGTGGCTCTGATCCGGGCGTCACATTCTCCTGAAGAGGCCAAAAATGGATTGATATCCACATTCAGCCTTTCGGTCATCCAGGCTCAGGCAATACTTGATATGCGCCTGCAGAGACTTACAGGGCTTGAAAGAGATAAAATTATTAGTGAGTATGATTCCCTCTTAAAGGACATTGCCTGGTACAATAAAATTCTTTCAAGTGATGAAGTTGTGAGAGGATTGATTAAGGATGAATTGTCTGGACTTGATGAAGAATTTGGTGACCAAAGGCGCACAATAATTGTCGAAAGCACAGCTGAAATAAGCATTGAAGACCTGATTGCCCAGGAGGATATGGTTGTGACTGTAACCAGAAGCGGCTATATCAAGCGAAATCCCATTACTCTGTATTCAAGCCAGCACAGAGGAGGGAAAGGCAAGACAGCCATGGGAACAAAATCTGATGATTTTGTTGAGCATCTTTTTGTTGCATCTACTCACGCCACATTTTTATTTATTACCAATTTTGGTAAAGTTTATCAGTCAAAAGTATATGAATTGCCCATGGCAGGGCGGTCAAGTCTTGGAAAGGCCATTGTAAACCTGTTAAATTTTGATGAAGGTGAAAAACTTGCCACTGTATTAACAGTTGATCAGTTTGTTGAGAATAAATATGTGGTTATGGCCACTAAAAAAGGAAGAGTGAAAAAGACTGACTTGATGGCATATTCAAGGAGAAGGTCTGGTGGTCTTATTGGAGTTAAACTTGCAGATGATGATGAACTGATTGTAGCAAGAATAACTGATGGAGACATGAATATTTTTCTTGGGTCTGAAGGGGGAAAAGTGATTCGGTTCCATGAAGGAGATGTTCGTGCTACAGCAAGGGGATCCATGGGCGTCAGGGGTATGAGAATAGACAAAAATGTTAAAGTCGTTGGTATGGAGGTTCTGGGCCCGGAAGATACTCTTCTTACAGTGACTGAGAACGGATATGGGAAACGGTCATCTATTGAAGAGTACAGAACTCAGACCCGTGGCGGGAAAGGTGTTTTTTCCATCAAAACCTCAAAACGTAATGGGAAGATGGTCTCCTTGCTTCTGGTAGATAGCAATGATGAACTGATGATGGTTACAGATAAAGGAAAATTGATTCGAACATCCATTGAAGGCATTAATGTGATCAGCAGAAATACCCAGGGTGTTAAACTGATTAATTTGTCATCTGCTGAAAAACTTATTGGAATTGCAAGACTTCCTGAGGAAGATGATCAAGAGGATATAACCCTGGAAAATGTTCCTGTGGATAAGGAGAATGGAGACGGAGAAATCATCGATTAATAATGGAGAAGGACACAGAAAAAGGCTGAGAAACAGGTTTTTGAAAAGCGGCCTCCAAGGATTTCATGACTATGAAGTAATAGAACTGTTACTTTCTCTGAACACACCTAGAAAGGACTGTAAACAGAGTGCCAAACTGCTTATAAAACAATTTAAAACGTTTCAGGGGGTTCTGGAGGCAAACCATGAATCACTGTGTGCAATTAAAGGTGTAGGGCCGGCAAACAGTTTGGGTATCCGGTTGATTAAAGAAGTGTCTGACAGATACCTTAAAGCCAAAATTATATCAAAGGACGTGGTTCAAAACTCCACGGAACTGATGGAATATTTGAATCATGCCATCGGGCATAAAACAAAAGAGGTTTTTGTCGGGATTTTCCTTGATGCCAAAAACAGGGTACTTACATCTAAAATTCTTTTTACAGGAACTTTGACAACAAGTTCGGTCTATCCACGAGAAGTAATTATAAGCTCATTACAGCATAATGCTGCGGCCGTCATTTTTGCTCATAATCATCCTTCAGGCGATGTTGAACCTTCAAACAGTGATATCCAGATTACAAGAAAATTATTTTTTGCATTACAATATGTGGGAATAATATTGCATGAGCATATGATTATAGGAAATAAAGGTTTTTACAGTTTTGCATCCCAGGGATTAATAGCAAAATTTAACAAGGAATTTGAAGATCTTAAATGACTCAAACCAATGAAATTCCAGAATGTTTTGGTATCCTTGAAAAAGTATTTCCCATGACCGCAAAAAGATTAAGGCAGACCCCGGATGAATGTTTCTACCATTGTCCGGTCAAAACAAAATGTTTACAGCAGGCCATGTCCACAAAAGATGGTATAAAAGTGGAAGAGGAAATTATTGAACGGGGAACCCGATCCGGTTCCATGAATTTTTTTGAGCGCTGGTCTCGAAAAAAACAGGCGCATCGGAAAAGGCAAAAATAAATTGGAGGAACTAATGAAATCTGTAAGAGATATTGATGTGTCATCAAAGACAGTTTTTGTAAGAGTGGATTATAATGTACCAGTTGATGAAGCGCTCAATATAACAGATGATAACAGGATCATGGCAACGCTTGACCTCATCCAGTATTTGATAAAAGGGCAGGCAAAAATTATTCTGGCTTCTCATATGGGGCGGCCCAATGGTAAGAAGGATTCAAAATTAAGCCTTGCACCTGTGGGTAAGAGATTGGCTCAATTATTAGAAAAACCCGTCTTGTTTGTAGAAGATTGCATAGGTGATAATGTTACAAGATTGGTTGCTCAACTAACCAATGGGCAGATTCTGCTTTTAGAAAATTTAAGATTTCATAATGAAGAAAAAGATAATAATGAAGGCTTCGCAAAAAAACTTGCGGATCTTTGCGATGTGTATGTGAATAATGCCTTTGCTGTTTCCCACCGGAATCAGGCATCTGTGACAGGTATTCCAAGATTTGCACGAGAATCTGCAGCTGGTTTTTTACTTGAAAAAGAAGTTCAATCATATTACGATTATGTTGAAAATCCTAAAAGACCTCTGGTGGCAATCATTGGCGGTGCAAAAGTCTCCAGTAAACTTGCGGCCTTGGAGAATATGTTAAAATTTGTTGATAAACTGGTCATCGGCGGTGCAATGGCTAATACGTTCCTAAAGAGTCAGGGAGTTGATACCAAAGGATCAATTATTGAAGAAGACCTTTTAAATAAGGCATCAGATATCGTTAAAAAATCAAAAGAACAAGGGGTAGACTTTCTGCTCCCCTGTGATCTTATTTGTGCTGAAAAGTTTGATAAAAATGCCCGGGTAAAAGAAGTTCTAATAGATCAAATTCCGGATCAATGGATGGCCATGGATATTGGTCCCAAAACTGCTTTAAAATATACCAGAGTCATCAAAGAAGCGCAAACCATTGTATGGAATGGTCCCATGGGGGTTTTTGAAATGGAACAATTTATGTCGGGAACTCGGATTATAGCGGAAGCCATTGCAGATTCTTCTGCTTTTTCGGTTGTTGGAGGTGGAGATACCGGACTTGCTGCAAAAAAATGTAATGTTGCAGACAAGGTTAGCTATGTTTCAACAGGCGGTGGTGCTTTTTTACACTTGATGGAAGGTAAAAAACTTCCTGGTGTGGTTGCATTGGAGTAAAATCTTAGAATAAACAATAAAGGAAAATAGCGTGATATTTTGTAAGCACAGGGATTGTTTAAGCCGGGAAGAAAGACTTAGAAGGTCTTATTATGAGGTATTGCGCGACGAACTGGATCAATTTGTTTTAGGATACTCCCTTGTGGGGTCTTATAATAATTTTTTAAGATTAAGAATGCCATATCCTTTTGTAGAGCTAAGGGAACTCAAGCCAAGGGCGAGAATTCCCTCTGTTGAGTTTGATGCACAAAATTCATTTCTAATAATTTTCTCCGAAGATTTTATCGATAAAAAACATAAAAAATATATCAGATACTTTGATGTTAATAAGACAACTAAGGATAATTTATTAAAGCATAAGTATTTCCCGAATGTGGAAAATTTTAACCGAAATCTTAAATTTTTTGAAACAAGTGAATTTTTCTCATTGTTAAGATCATTACTTCCTATTGATTATGCCTTGTTAATTCAAAGAAATCAGCGAACAAAGGTAAGATATGCCTTGACGCATTTTCATGTGAGGATAGACTGGCCAATAGCAGAAGCCTCCGAGGATCTTGCCAAAGATTTAAGGTATATTTCAAAAGATCTTTATGAAAAAGGTGATAAATATGCTGAGGATTTTCAGAAAAAATTATTTGAATACTATGGCGTCCCAGTTATGTCCGGGGGGAGAAGAACAGCTGCTATAGTAGCAGCTCAATACTTCAGACAACTTCCTGGTATTACAACCGTTTATGTTTCTTCAAGTGAATCTAGAAACCTTTTGCGCATTGATGAAAGAGGGATATGCAAATCAGTACTGGTTAAACTTCCAGGTAGTGAAATAAAAAAATTAGCCGGGAATGCAGGCATTACCCAAAACAGCTTTACTAAAAATTATGTAATTGCACGACAGCGTAAAAATTTTATCTGTATCTTAAATGTAAAATATGATTATACAAGCCATGCAATGCCCTCGGAGGGAGGAAGGCTTAGGGAGTTAAAACTTGATACAAACTGGCTGACAGTATCCCAGGAGCATATATTACCGAAACCATCTACATTAATACACCCCCCCATTCCCTATAAAATGGTGTATTTATAATTTTTTAATCATTGCAATTTCATCACAATTGGGGAAACTGACGCAACCGATACAATCGGACCAGACCTTGATGGGAAGCTCATTCTTATCTATGGTTGAAAATCCGAATTGTTTAAAAAAAGTCGGACGGTAGGTGAGGGTAAAAAGATCCTTGATTTTAAAATAAAATGCTTCCTGGATGCATCTTTCTGTTAGTGTGGAGCCTATTCCGCGTCCTGTGAAATCAAGACCCACTGCAAGAGATCGAATTTCTGCCAAATTTTCCCAGCAAAACTGGAGTGCACAGCACCCGACCACTTTTTGTTGTTCTGGATCTTCAAATACCCAAAAGTCTCTTAAATGATCATATAGTTTGCTAAGAGGCCTTGCTAGAAGTTCACCTTTAATATTATAGAATTGAAGTAATGCATGGATGGCTGGAATATCATCAAGCATGGCTTTTCTTATCATTTGTAGTCCTTTATTTTAACCAGCGCTTTTATAGTTCTGGAAGTTTTTCCATTTGTTATTTTTCCTGTATCAGGATTCATGTATACCATTTTAGTGCCATCGGGGATATCAAAATATTGATAGGATTTGTTTGAGAGAAAGTGCTTCATATAATCAATCCATATGGGTAGAGCGGCCTTGGCACCGGTTTCAAATCTTCCAAGAGAGGTTGCGTCATCATTTCCCACCCACACCCCCGCTGCAATATCAGGGCTAAACCCAATAAACAGGGCATCTTTATAATTGTCGGTAGTACCGGTTTTGCCGGCAATATCCGTTTGTATGGTCAAGGCCTTTTTACCTGTGCCCTCAAGCACGACTCCTCTTAGCATATCTGTCATAATAGCTGCGTTTTGCCGGGACATAATAGATTGTTTCTGTATTGTATTTTTATACAGTATTCGGGAGTCTGAATCTGTTATTTTAATGATGGAAAAGGGGGCAATTTTAATCCCCATATTGGCAAACGGGATATAAGATGCTGTAAGTTCAATCAGGCTGACTTCTGAAGTTCCCAAAGCCAAAGAAAGATTGGAATAGAGTTTAGAGGACATGCCTGCTTTTTTTGCAAATTCTATCACTCTGGCCGGACCGATCATCTCAATAAGCCTGACCACCGGTGTGTTTTTGGATAATGCCAGGGCTTTTCGAAATGTAGTCTCTCCCAGGTAGGTTTTTGAAAAATTATTTACCTGCCAGGTTTTATTATCACCCATACTATAGGATAAAGGGGCATCAATCAGTTTGTCATTCTGGGAAAATCCTAAAATGACGGCACTGGCATATACAAAGGGTTTAAAAGAGGATCCCGGCTGACGTTTGGCCTGAACGGCCCTGTTAAAAGTACTTTTATAAAAATCTTTACCTCCAACCATACTTAAAATAGCCCCGGTTTTAACATCTATGGCAATCAATGCGCATTGAGCATTTGACGGATCAAGGCCTTGCTTTATCATCCGGGATTCAAGCTTTTGCATTTGCACTAAAATAGATTTTTCCGCTGCCTTTTGAAGATCTAAATCAAGTGTTGTATAGATGTTGAGGCCTTTTGAATATATGTTTTGTAAATCAAATTGTTTTTTTAAGATGGTTTTAATATATTCGATAAAATAACCGGCTTTGCCTTGCTTTGTCTTGTTGTATGATGGAGAAAGCTCCACTGCTTTGGCTAAATTATATTCCATGGCACTAATTATTTTTCCAGCCAGCATTTGATTAAGGACAATATTGCGCCTTTTTTTTGCCAAATCAGGATTTTTTATTGGTGAATACACAGACGGTGCTTTAGGCAAACCAGCTATTAAGGCTGACTCCGCAAGGGTGAGATCACTTACATGTTTGCCAAAATAAGTTTGTGAGGCAGCTTCAACTCCATAAGCACCGGAGCCAAGATAAATAAGGTTTAAATATAACTCTATAATTTCATTTTTAGTATAACGCCTTTCAATCTGCAGCGCTAAAAGGGCTTCTTTTATTTTTCTGCTAATGGATTTTTCAGAAGATAAAAACAATGTTTTTGCCAGCTGCTGGGTTAATGTACTGGCGCCTTGTTTATAGCTTCTTGCTTTAATATCATGAAAGATTGCCCTGAAGATGGCTTTTAGATTGATGCCGGTATGACTGTAGAAATTTTTGTCTTCTATCGTTAATAATGCAGAAATGAGATTTTGAGGGATTTTTTCAATGGAGACAGGAAATCGTTTTTCAATATAAAATTTGGCAAGAATTTTATCATCAGACGAAAAAACAGTTGTGACTGATGACGGTTTGAATTGCTTAAGTGAGTTTATTTGTGGCAAATCATGAATAAGGCTGAAAAATACCCCTGCCAGTATCCCGAAAAAAATACCACCAAAGGTAATGGAAATTAAACCCCAATTTCTTTTAATCATCAGGGTTTCTAAATTATGCAGATAGTGTTTAGAGGGTTAAAATTTTCAATCCTCTTATGAGGGAGTTTATTCATATCGGATGCTGTAAAAACGAAATTATAAATTTTAATATCTCCAATCTCAAATCATTTATGACAAAATACATTAAAGTCAAATAAGTTACAAATGATATATTGAAAAGTCAAACCGAGAATAGGACCATTTAAAGCAGTTCTGTCAGATTTTGCGAACAATATCATTGATCTGACATTGAATCTCAAGCAAAAGTATGGCCATAGTGTTCGGGTGGGCGTTATCAATTGATTTATGCTCCATATCAAATAGTCCCAGAATTTTTGTTTTTTTTGGGGGACCTTTAGGTGACAAGATTTCAATAGTATCACCCTGAGTAAGTTTGTTTCTGATGCCGACTCTGTATTGCTTGTCTTCTGTGTTCTCGATTATTTTTCCAATAAAACTATGTATTTCCCCCTGGTGGATATTATTGCAGTTGAGTTGTGGTTCTTCGGTTTGATTAAAATAAAATCCTGTACAATATTCCCTGTGAAAAATCTGGTAAAGTTCAGCCAGCCAGTCTGGGTTTGTTTCGTAGGTATCAGGGGCATCAACATAGGCGTCAATTGCATTCCTGTAAGTTTTAACAACAGAAGCAAGATAGTTGATACCCTTCATTCTCCCTTCAATTTTTAATGATGTTATGTTTGCATTAATCAGTTCAGGAATATGCTCGATCATACTTAAATCTTTAGAGTTAAAAATGTATGAACCTCTTTCATCTTCCATTAGGGAATGATATTCATTGGGCCTAAGTTCTTCCACTACTGAATATTTCCACCGGCATGGTTGGGTGCAAAGGCCTCTGTTGCCGTCTCTGCCGCTTAAAAAACTACTGAGCAGGCATCGTCCTGAATAGGAGACACACATGGCGCCGTGAATAAAAGTTTCTGTCTCTATTTGTGCATCTTTAGCGATTTCTTCTATTTCTTCCAGGGATAACTCCCTTGCAAGGTTAACCCTTTTTACTCCTATACTATTCCAGAATCTGGCAGCATTCAGGTTGGTTGTGTTGGCCTGGGTGCTTAAATGGATGTGAATATCCGGGATAATTTTTTTTGCGAGCATAATGATGCCTGGATCAGATATAATAATTGCATCCGGTCCGATTCTTCCAATTTTGTTTAAAAAATTCTCGAGTTCTTTTTGTTCATGGTTTCTTGAGTAAATATTGCAGGCAATATAGACTTTGACTTTTTGAAGATGAGCAAAGCTAACAGCATCAAGCATTTCAGAATCTGTAAAGTTGCCTGAAAAATTTCGCAGGCTGAATTCTTTGCCTGCAAGGTAAACCGCATCGGCACCATAGTGTATGGCAATTTCAAGTTTTTCGAAATTTCCGGCAGGTGCCAGTAACTCAGGTTTAAAGTGATTTTTTTTCATATGGTATGCATATTAAATGGTACCCCCGGTAGGAATTGAACTTGCGTTCAAGGATTAGGAATTCTATGCAAAGCACAGGTATTCAAGGGGCTTATATTTATGTCTGGTGTGGTTCTCCGGTAATCGGCTGGCCGTTTATTTTTGTCATAGTCAACTTTCACATTTTTGCTATGATAACTTTTCTGTGTGAAAAGTACAAGGGGAACACCTGCCATCTTGAAAACTATTCAAGGAGCTCTGATGGGAAACCTGCCATGAATGTCTAAAGTAGATTCGATTCAAATCGCGAAATGGTCAGGATTGTCCTGGCTATTTGGTTGGAGTTTTTAAAATAACATTTTTTAACTCGATCGAATTATTGTTTGGGACTATTTTGGAAATCTGTCCTAATACCTTTAATAAAGTTCCCTCTTCTATTGCATTCAAGATCTTGTTGTCATTTAAAGAGACTACAAAATGAACAAGTGTGTTATGAGGAAGATCCTGGGTGTCTGTGAATACTACGTGAACAATATTTGCTTCCTTTTTTAATATGTTTTTGAAATACAGATTCCATTCAACTCCAATACTAATATAACTCTGAGATTCTTTCTCAACCAGTGACGGCGTAGCGATAGCTTTTAGTTTGGCTATTATCTCAGATGGTGTCAAATATTCACTTCCACCCCCTTGAACAACACTGGGAGAGGAAATCGTAGTTTGTTCGGTTTTATTTGGGTTATTGCCAGTTAGTGAAAGCAAGTAAAGCAATATACCAACACAAGCAGCTACACCAAAGGCAGAGGCATGGGATTTTATGTCAGTTAGAATCATGATAATAAATCCATATCAATATTTAAAAGTACTGTAAAGTTTTAATTAGAAATGTTTGAGCATAAAGGGCAATGTAGTGGTTTTTCAATAAGATTTCCGAATGTCATCTGGTCACCCTCATTAAATAGTTGTGTTAATAATCGGTATCATCTTATTGACATCCTTTCAATCAGTAAGTAATCCTACCATAGCCAGAAACTCTGCTGACTATTATGAGAATGGCGTGAATGTCGTATGGTGAATAAAGAGAAGATCAGACTTTATTATCCCCTAAAAAAGAAAAGTCAAAGGGAACAATTAGGATGAACACATTGATAAAAAATATCAAGATCGGTACATGTAGTTGGAAATATGACTCATGGAAAGGTCTTGTGTACTCCGACAGTGTTGGCAAAGAGTATCTTTCAGAATACTCCCAGCATTATAAAATTGTGGAGGTCGATCAGTGGTTCTGGTCGTTGTTCGGAGATAAAGTTGTCATGCCTAAACCTGAAGTTGTCGCTGAGTATGTCTCGGGCGTTCCAAAGGATTTTCGATTCAGTATCAAGGTTCCGAATGCTATCACATTGACACATCAACATGGTAAAGGCCCACTGGAGGTCAATCCTCATTTCCTGTCTAATGCACTGATGGATGATTTTTTGAAGTTTTTGGAGCCGATGTCCAAGCAAATCAACTCGCTAATATTTCAATTTGAGTACCTCAACAAGCAGAAGATGCCAAATCAAATGGTCTTCCATGATCGACTTCAGGAGTTCTGTGAGAATCTGCCTTTGAGATTTCATTATTGCATTGAGACACGAAACCAAAACTATATTAACAGGCCATACTTTGAGTTCCTTCAGTCCATAGGGCTTTCACATGTATTCCTTCAAGGGTACTGGATGCCTTCAATATTTCATGTCTTTGGACATTTCAAAGAGTACATTAAGAACCATACTGTCATTCGATTACATGGCTCTGACCGAAAGGGCATAGAACAAAAAGCTAACAGCAAGTGGAATAAAATCATTGACCCTAAAGATGGTGAACTGCATAATCTCAGTAAGATGATCCACGAACTTATTGAACGGGAAGTAAAGGTAACGCTTAGCGTAAATAATCACTATGAAGGGTCTGCACCGATGACAATCGATAGGTTTATCAAATTATTTTTGAATGATGTTTTTGTTTAAACAAGGAGTGAACAATGAAATATTATATTACTGTTTTTGTAATGATAATAAGCCTTGTCCGATCGGCACATACCACAACTTTCCACTCATTTTAGGGGATCAGTTGCTGCTTGCGAGAAACGTTGGAAAGACTGTATAGATAAGGTCTTGGGTATGGTACCCCCGGCAGGAATTGAACCTGCGCTCAAGGATTAGGAATCCTATGCTCTATCCACTGAGCTACGGGGGCAAATATAATAAAGGTAAGCCTCTTGGTGATTGGTAAAAAATGTATAGTTGCTATTTGATTGAATTATTACACATATATTACACACTTTTAAATTTCTTCTGTCCTTTTGCCAAATTGTTAATACAAACCACTTTGCCAGTTCATCATAATAATTCATAAAGAAGTATAAATACAATAATTGGATAAAAAAGTCATGGTTTTTTTAAAAGAGACATGAAAATTATTTTGAGTCAGTAATAGAACCATTAGTATTGTCATGAAAACAAAATGGGAAATTTAAAATACCTATAGCTTACAAACATAATCATTCAGCTATAGATTACTTGCAACTTGTGTCAAATGTTATTAATAGAGAAAATGTAATTTATTTTTAAAAGAAAGCATAACACTTTCCCCCGGAAAAGAACCGGAGTAATCTTGTTCTGAAAATGCGGCAATCCTGATCTGCTATTCTGGAGTCTTATAATCAGGCAAAAATACGGGAGCTTTTAAATGCCTTTCGAAAATGAAAATTTCTCTGAGTTGAACCTGGGCAAGATTAGGGATTATGTACAAGGCTGGGTAAAAAATTATCCTTGCATCCAAAAAATTTCTTTATATCGAGCCGGCCTCGAATTCAAAAGCATTCCCGAAGATGACGATGATGTAAAATACATCATAGTTGCACAAGCGCCTTCGAATCCATTGTCTCGCAAGAAAAATAAAGATGGATCGTGTACTTTTTCCTTTGAGTACAAAGACATCAAATTGGGTGCAGAAATAAAAAAGCTTCCCTCACAAAAAAAAAGCATTGAGTCCTTTCCAAAACTACCCCGATATCAAAATGGTATTTTGGAGGAGCTTTCCATCGAATGCCGTGATGCTACATTAGAAATCAAGGCGATGGATGGTATTGATCATCTTGTCGATGAAGCGATTCAACGGTATCCAGAATTGAAAGATATTCGTGATTACTACGATTGGATAAAATCGAGTCCGCGGGAACATATTATAAAATGCATACCTGATTTTTATGCAATCAAAGATGCCTCTTTATACTGGCAGCGGATCAATAACTGGTTCTGGCTTACCATTAATCCTGGAGAAGATATTTCTGGGTACAATGAGGAGGCGGACGACTACATAAAGGAAAATGAGAAAGAAATTCTTTATCCATGCTCAAATAATCAGACATCAAAAAGTGTGGAGAATCTGAAGTCAGAAGAAACGGTATCGCAAATTTTAATTTGTGAGAATGATAACCTTGAAAAAAATGAATCAAAGCAGTCACAAAATGGGTTTTCCTTCACTTTAAATGAAGATTTATGGGAAATTCAATTTGAGGACAAAAAAGTATCCATGATAGACATTATCCCCATCCGATATATCGTTGAAGCTCTGAAGTACCCGGGCGAGGTGTTGGACTATTCGCAGGTCGTCACTACTGTTTCTGGAGCAAATGAAGCCCTGGATATTGACCAGGATCATTCACAGATGAGCCAAGCTCAACTGGAGGAAGAAGGTCTGAGCATTGACAATATTTCCTATGACAATGACATTCAGAGCACCTTTGAAGTCCTTCTTGAGCTTGCTGACACTTGCCAATGGGAAAAGCTTAATAAAGGAATATCCGTTTTTGAAAAAACCTATGAGGCAAAGATTATACTTGACACCAAGGGTTCTCCATCCCGGTGGCGCAGGAAGACTCCCAAACAGCTGAAGAAGGCTTTAGACTTGGTCAGCAAGTCACGGAAAGCGGGTGTCAAGAATTTTGAATATAAATTCCCAGCCCTTTATGAACATTTAAATAAATATTTAAAAATAAATAAAGGATTAATCTACGATCCTCCAAAAGGTTTTCCAATATGGGAAATTCGAGATAGAAAATAACCTCCAGGACCTTATTCAATAGCCATCACTCAAGCCTGCATTATAGAAAAATGCAGGCTTTTTTTTTGTTTTTTTCAAAAAAATCGAAAGCATTTTTCCACCATTCGAAAAAATTTTTCTACCAATCGAAAGCATTTTTCGAATCTTTACCCATTGAGGGGTCATAAGGGCTCACAAAAAATCAACTTTATGATAGGTGAAAAAATGAATGAACAAGTTCTACAGCAATTAGAAAAAAAACTTTCAGAAAAATTTCCATTTGGAATTCCCAGAAAAGAAATTGGACGTGCTACCGGGAATGTCCTTCATCCAAGAACTCAAGCAAACCTTGATTGTCTTGGACAAGGAATTAAGGGCAGGTTTAAAATTGGAAGAAATACAATTTATCCTGTCCAAAATGTAATTGATTTCCTTCAATCCAAAATGACCACTGCTGCATAGGAGGAAAACATGCTAAACACACCCTTTATCGTGGATATTAAGTCCCAAAAACAGATAATAGGTCATGAGCAGGTTGTAGATGCTCGGGAATTAAATTTATCAAGCTTCCGCGAGGGGATTCCCTTTACAACTATAGAAATCGCTGAGTCGACAAGGAAACGCCATGACAATGTTCTCAGGGATACAAAATCAATGCTGATGGAATTATATAGACGAGGGGGTGTCCTCAATTTTGAGGAGACCTATAAGGCATGAAATGAAGCGCTTGATCAAGAAAAAAATATGCAAAATCGGTCTTTTCATTGCCGGGAATACTTTGACCTACCTTCCCTGTTGGAACTGGAGTTCTCGGCTGATTGATCGTTTGATTGAGGCAAGTGAGAGAGAGTAATGAATCGGGACGGGTTTGTTTTTCTGCATAGAAAACTCTTAGACTCAAGGGTTTTTCAGAACGAAGGCCTGTTAAAGACCTGGATATGGTGCCTTCTAAAAGCAGGCCATCAGGAAAGGTGGGTCCCCGTTAAAACAGGATCTGGTGAAACAGAAGTTTTTCTGAAAGAAGGTCAATTCATTTTTGGACGAAAAACTGCAGCTAAAGAATTGAAGATGAAACCATCGACGGTTAATGATCGAATGCAAAAATTAAAAAAGCTCAAAAATCTCGACACCCAACCCGACACCCACTTTACGATCGTAACCATTGTCAATTGGGATGATTACCAAGCTCTCTGTAAAAAACCGACACCCACCCCGGCAACCAGGCAACAACCAGGCAACACAAACAATAAAGTT
>Ga0233445_1000169_pt1 | contig 98697 bp, 88 predicted proteins | sample SI_124_October20_5_FD_182779 | JGI IMG/M metagenome (GOLD analysis project Ga0233445, IMG submission 182779) | Seawater microbial communities from Saanich Inlet, British Columbia, Canada - SI_124_October2016_100_MG | ecosystem: Environmental > Aquatic > Marine > Inlet | place: Canada: British...
CGATTGTATTTCTCCCTTATATAGATTCAATAAGTGCTTTTTAATATCTTTAGTCCACACAAAATATTTATTATAATTAGGGAATATGCGTCCACGAGATGATAAATTATCCCAAGAAAATAAAAAAACACTTGTAGGAATATTTAGTTGATTTGCCACCCTAATGGGTAAATCAGCGCTTACACCATGAATATGAGAACAATTAAAAACTAGGTCTGGGTTTAAACGTTTGAATAGTAAGTCGAAATCGTATGTAGGACGAAAACGGATACTAAGCCATCGTTCTATGTGTGTTCCCACTGCCAACATGAAATGATTTGCAAATAAATAACTGATAATTCGCCATATTTTTAATCGAACCCATTCGTGTATATTCCCTTTTACTCTTTGATTATGGCGCCCCCAGTAATATTTGACTGCTTCTGTCCAGATCCACCTATAATGAGCAGTATGCAATATTTCTCTAAATAAAATCACCCAGCGATTTTCTTTATACTCGTGTAATGGAATAATGGTATTCACATGAGGCTTTGCGGCTTTTATAACATCCAGATGATTGATTTGTGTTAAAAGGGTTATTTTATATTTATTGGATAATGATTTTAGAAAATCTGTAAAAATAAAATTACGCACAGCTTCACCCCGTGCGACAATGACTACAATATGTTTTTTATTTACAAAATACACGCTTTACTTGACTGCATTATATATAATTGAATTCAATATTTTACTTGCTTGATTCCAGTTAAGCTCTTTTTCATATCTCTTTCTAGTAGATTCGCACAATCTAGTATATCTCTTAGGATTATTTATCAGGTGTTGGATTGCATTAACATAACTATTAGTATTGGTATTTTTTGGAAGAACAATTCCGGAAATACCATGTATTACGCTAGTTGCTAGACCACCATTATTATTTGTAATGGTTGGTAAACCAAATGCCGCTGCTTCTGATGTAACAATGGGCGATGCATCAAACCGGGCGGGATGCAATAATAGATGGGCATTCTGATAAAACTGGATATAATTATTATATTGATTTGGATCAGTTTTATTGAAGTTTCCATAATACTTGTGATACAGGCCATCTTTTCCTAACAACCCAACAATGGATAATGTGACCAGTGTGTTTTGCTCATTAAGTTTATTTACAATACCAATTGCGATATCAATACCCTTTCTATGAAAATCTCTACCAACAATTAATAATCTTAAAGGTCCATTAAGATTCTTCGCCTTTTTTATGTTTAGTAATTCATCTTTTTTAATATGCTGAATCGCAGCAGGATTGGGGAAATAAGATATTTTCTTTTCATTAATACCATAATGTTCAATCAATACTTGTTTTGACCATTTGCTATGGGTAATGATTTTTGCACATTTTGAAAAAGCCTTTTTTTCCTGCCAGACCATTTGTTTCAACATTATCAGATCATGATTCAAGAATTGTGCACCCTGATTATTCATACCTAGAAATGTAGTATCTGTTCTAAAAATACAAGGTGTTTTACCACGATAAAAAAATAAAGGAGACGGTGTCATTGTAAAAATGAGATCTGGCTTCCAAACTAAATCAATTTCATTTAGTGCTTTTGAGGCTTTAAAGGTATTAGACCAATTATATTTTATATATCGTTTATCTTTTGATTTATTATATATTTTTTTTAATGCTCTCTCTGTAAATAGTGGTGTGTCAATGAATGGTCCAATAATTTTTACTTCATGACTCATTTTTTCCATCGCTTTAAAAAAATAATAATGCGCACTACTTGCGGCTAAAGGGTCTAATGGATTACGTCTAAATGCTGCATATAGAATTTTCATTTATTAATTGGTTTGGCTGCAATAATTAAATTTAGAGCTTTATATTGAGACACTTCTTTATATGTGTATTTCCAAAATTTCCAAATTTTAGAGTTTCTGGACATTATTCTTCTAATTCTACGTTTGACTCCATAACATGGTAGAGATTGTCCTCTTATTGATAAGACATCAAAACCATTTGCACTGATCAACCGTTTTATCCGCTCGACTGTGTAATGGCGATAATGATGTTCAGTAAGCTGTAAATTCCAACTAGGAGTTGTTAAAATAAATAGCCCACTAGGCTTCATTACTCTTGAACATTCTTGTAAGAAAACTTCTTCATTCCCATCTTCTACATGCTCTATCACTTCAATGCTTGTGCACAAATCAAATGTATTATCAGCATAGGGTAAATCCTCTCCTACATGATTTTTAAATTCGATCTCAGGAGTTATTAGATTTGCAAAGTTTATCGCTCTTTTAGAAAAATCTGTACCAAATGTATTAACATTCCTGTCTAAATAATTATAAATATCACTAGTCCATCTGCCGTCACCACAACCAACATCTAGGTATTTTTTAAGTGGTTTAATTGAATAGTTTTCAATTATTTCAAAAATTATTCTTTGCTTTTCCTTACGCTCAAATTCTTTCAGTCGATCTTCGGGAAACCAATGATACGGTAAGTTATAAAATGACTCTTGTATGCCTTTTGGATTACTGCTACTCATTATATCCTTTCAATATGGTTAATAAAATTTTTAATAGACATGGGCCAATTCATTGTTGACAGGTATAACTTTCTTCCCCCTTCCGAAAGCTTATTATATTCTTCAGGAATTTCATACCATCGTTTTATTACGTCGATATATTTACCATAGTCAGAATCGATATTAATTAACAACCCGGTTATACCATTTTGTACAGCCGTTAACACACCTGTTGAACGAAATCCTAAGGAAGGTAAGCCGTAGGATGCAGCTTCAGTATAAGCTATCCCAAACCCCTCAATAGAGCTCGGAAGAAAAAATATGTCTGACTTTTGGTATAATCTATCCAATATTTTCATATCCTTTTTTGAGTGCTTAGATAGTATACCATGGAATTGAATAAATGAATCATCTATATCATCGATCCTATCAACACCGACTATATTTAATATTGTATTATGCCCAATCTTATTTAGCTCTCTAACAACGGAAACAGCAATATTCCCTCCTTTCCTACTCCAATCTTTTCCTACAAATAGCAACCTTAATTCACCTCTTTTTATAACATTATTAAAGTCACGCTCATTTGCAATTTCCACACCTGGATCTGGCATATTAGATCCAAATGGAATCACTATTATAGAATCAGTGTTTATAGAGTTATATTTTTCTAGTTCAGTACGGTTCCAATCACCTGGAACTATACATAAGGAACAATTTTTCAATGCCTTACGAATAATTGTTTGACAAAAATAAACTGAAAAGAAAGATAGATTAGCTAACCAAGGATGAGTATTTGTTTTATAATCGGATGGAAATACTGCATCTGTCCAAAGAATAATTGGTTTTTCTACGACAGTATATGCTGCAACTGTATAATCATTAGTAAGGACTAGGTCAAAATCTATTTTTCCTAAAGAAATGGTACTTTTTTTTGAAATTTCTTTTCCGACGAATGGGTCTTGGTATGATCTATATTTTTTATTAAAAATTCTTTTTGAAATATATCGAAACATCTTTGATAAAAAGGGGAATTTAAAGTTTGATACATTAATAGGCTCAACAGTATGCCCTTGTTTAATTAATTCTTTATATAGATGATAATATGTCCCTGATCCTCTATTTATATCCTGCAAATCATACAAAGTGATAAATACAATTTTCAAATTCTATACAACCAATTATAAATGCGAGAATATATTTTTTTTAATATTCTTCGAATGATGGGATGCTCAATAACTCTTCTCTTTAATGTGTATGATTTCTTTAGTTTGACATTATTATTAGTAAATCCCTTTGACAAATGTACACTTTCAAGCATCGAAATTTCTTTTTCAAATTCTGTTAAATCATTTCCCATGTGATGAATTAAATATTTTTCAGTTGATAGTCGCCAATACCCCAGTTCATCCACCTTTGCTTCAAATATTGGACTATAAATTGGGTCATAGTATTCATTATTATTCCGGACTTCTAGGGGAAGTACTTTATTAATAATGGATTTTCGAGTTGTAAATTGAAAATCTTGGGCGCAAACAAAAGCATTAATTCCATTTCGACTTATTTTTACATCCATACGGTCCATAATACCTTTAGAATACTCAAAATCTGTTTTCCCTATACTTTGCCTATGTGCATTAATATAATTACTTGGGATAAGATCGTTTCCTCTTTGTATATGAATATTATTATGTTTTTCTATCGCCTTATATGTACTATCGTAGAAATCTTTAGTTTTATCAATTGTGGGTAGAGCAGATACCATACCAGTTTTAGGAAATTCATCAAGAATCTTTATTGATTCATTTAACCAGCCTTTAAAAAAATAAACGTCACTGTCCACAAATGAAATGATCTCTCCTGGCGCACTTGCAAACAAATAATTCATTGCACCCAATTTCCTTAAATTATATGCTGAAAATGATAAAAACTGTATCTTATCTTCGGATTGTTTTTTTTGTAGAAATTGTTTTACATCTTTGCAACTTCCATTATCTAATACCATTAAATCGAATTCGGGAATTGTGTTAGTATAAAGACTATTAAAAAACTTCCTTAGCACATCAAGATTCTTTTTCCAAAAACCAGATAATTCTGGTATGTATACCACGGTTACAATGGTTATTTTTTTGGGAATGTCACCAATTTCAATCCATTTAAATGGGTTTTGGCCAATTCGACTCAATTTATACCATAATTTTTAAACATGAGCCATATTACTATTTATTTTTTCAATTTTTCCGTATATATCATTTTCAATATCTAGGATTGTTGATGTCTCCAATATTTTTCTGCATACTTGAATTGATCTGTCAATGTAGGTACGATCTAAATCATTCCCATTCTGTTTGCCTATTGATTCAAGATATTTAAGAACGAGAGAAGTTCGAAAAGCTTTCTTGTATTCATCAGGTCTGCTAGATCTAACAGCTCTGTTAATATGTCCCTTTGTAGATAATATTCTTTTTCCCCATAAACTAATACTTGTGAATGAAAGAATTTTTTCCCTAACATGTTTGGGCGCAATAATAACATCGTAACCAAGCTCGATTAATCTTTTGTGGGCATAATCTCCTGTATCAAAATGATTTCCAACTTTTTTCCACCCTGATGGTTTTACAACCTGAAATAATATATTATTATTGACAATTATGTTTCTATTTACAACGAGACAGTAAGCTCCCATTATTGCTTCAACATTTGGAACCCATTGTGTTTTATTGGGTCGAGGCATTAATGATACAACAGCTAAGTGCTTATGATTTTTCAATTGATCAACAGCCCATTTAATAGGTTCTTCATCATAAATCATTATATCATCATCGGAAATAATAGTATATTGAGTCGAGCATGCATTTCTTAAAAAATAATCTATTTTAAATCCATGATCTAAGTTTGTCATTGGTAGGATTGTAGGTTTAGTCTCATGCAAATAAGAATGTAGTTCTCCCGAACAGTCTCCAATAATTATTTTTTTATTTAGCAATTTTGTATCAGCTATTTTATACCATAATTTTGTCAACTTCGGAATAATTGAAAATGTAATTATTTCAATTTCACAATTATCTTTTTTTGCTTTATAAAATATTAAATGTTTAATTGATGATAAAAAATGGATAGACTCATTTAATAGCTTTTTTATATTTGACATATTTCCCAACCAGTTATAAAAAATAGATTTAAAAGAAAGTATAAGATAATATCTATTTGAGGGATTCAATTGTATAATGGTTCCAAATATTCCCGTAATCTGGTTGCTTGGGTTTTTCGTGAATAATCTTTATCATATAGTTCTCTGGCATTTATTGATATTTCATTTAAATTATATTCACCATTAATGATTTTCCTTAATATCCCCACAAATTCATTGGGCTTTTTCGCCAGAATTATATTTATAGCATTTTGAATACCATATAAACCCCGCGCACCAATTTCACTGCTTAGGACAGGCAATCCGCAAGCAAAAGATTCAATTATTTTCGTACGTATACCTGTTGCAACCTGTGTCCCAACAATCTGTAAGTCATGATTGGCAAAATATGGGGTCAAATCCTTTTGATATCCACAAAAAGTAACATGTTTATAATTCATTGCCCATTTTCTAATTTTATTACTATATGGAGCATCTGGATGATTCCCTACGACCGTTAATTCAATTTTATTTATAAGATCTTGCGGCAATATTTTAAATATTTCAGTGAAAATATATTTTAAAGATGAATATGTTAAAACTGAATTAGTACTCCCAAGATGTAATATTTTTAGTCTCTTGTCTTCTACCCATTCCCTTCTTCGAGTAACTAATGATTCTTTTGGCCAACTGAATGGTAATAATTTAATTTTTTTTGTATTAAAACGTTCCATATACTTCTTTTGATCGTAATTTGAAATAGTGAATATTAGACAGCATGATTTAATCATTAGGTATTCAGAGTATTTTAATCCATAACTTTTAATATATCTGGTAAAAACACTTTTCCCTTTCCCTATTTTTTCTCTCATAATTTGTATCAATTTAAATCGTTCTTCTACAAGATCATGATTGCTCCAAATAAATTTACCATTTAAGCCATAAACAGCAGAAACAGATTCTAAGTATTCAAAATGGTGCAATGCATCTTTGTCTTTATCCAGATTATTAATAACTACCGATTTAAGTAATACTCTTATAGGGAATAGACGGTCGAGTATATAACTGTTGGGGTGGGGTATTCCCAACAATGTGTTTAAATTTTGTGGTTCAGATTTTATTTGAATAATTCTAAACTCAATTCTGGCCTTTAATAATTCTTTTGGAATTATAAGGTCACTTTTATCTGTAAATAAACACACTATAACTTCATAATTCAAATCATAATAAGCTCGGATGTTTGTAAATACACGTACTCTTGATCCACTTCCTGTATGACTAGGAACTACTTTTGTATAAAAAAATATTTTTTTAGGCTCCATTTTTTATTTCCATTTATCTTTTACTAAATCTATCAATAACTTTACTAATTTCTATTGAAATCATATGCGTAGATGTCCCATTCCAGTGAGTATCATCTAAATGATATGGTTGCCCTCCGCTCACATTCAATTGAGTCACGATACTATCTACATTAATAAATGGAATATTCGCTTCTAACAATGCATTATTTAATTTATTTATATTTCTTGGTTTATTAATAAATCCGGCATCTTCCCAATGAATAGTACTTTTATTTGGAATAACCATAAATAAAAAATCAGTATTTATACTCTCACAATAAAGTTTATACTGATAAAGAATATCTACCAAGTTGTTTATTTTTGTATAACTAAGGTTAGACTTATTATTAATATTTTTTCTTAAAAAATATTGATTCGGATTATTTTGAGACTGATACCCAGTCCCTTTTTTACCCTCTAATCGTGCCTTCAAAAATGAAATGGAATTATATCTTAATATTTTATCAACTACTGTTGCAATTTGAGTAAAGCATCTATTCACCCTGAAATTAAAATACCTGATTTTTGATTCACGATTGATTTTTCTTAACTTAACCAAATTTCTTTCTATGACACTTAAAATTATTAACTCAGGTGATCCGAACAATTTAGATTCTCTCAAAGCAATAAAGTCATTAATCGTTCCTGGCGCAATATTATATACTTCTTTATCGATTTGATTTTGCAATCTGACAGATAATAGATCTTTTTGATCAAGTGACGAACCCGCAATAAATGAATCCCCTAACAAAATTATTTTGGGATTCATAGGATTTGAATTATTTCTATAACCAAAAGAGTCTGTTTGCCACATTACTGGTTTTTCCACTGCAAATTTTGTATAGTATGCCAATCCACCTTGTTCCAACATGGAAATCTTACTATTAGGATAAAAAGGGCCTATAAATAGTCGACTCTTTCTTTGTAATGCTTCCCAAACTCTGAATGTATATACTGTGGGAGATATGGCTGTTTCTGCAACGAGAAGAATCATGAATGCCCCGAAAATAAATATTAATATTTTTACAAAGAACGATGAGATTGATTTATCCATTAAATGATTTTTTTTATTTTCATAATCTACTATTTAATTAAAGTATCGTTCAAAAATATCTATCAATAATTAAAAAAGAATTATTGCAATTGTAATATATTTAATTCTTCTTCAAATTGCGATGTAAGTAATAATGCACCTTGAGAATTCAAATGTTGCTCATCTATATAGTAGTGAATTTTGTTAGGAAAATAATTTTCAAAATTAAATACATGTACATTTGTTAAATTATTTATTAGACTATCCTCAGTCTCAAGAATTTTTTTCATCAAAATTGGATCATATCCATTATAAAATGTTTTATAAACAGGATTTTTTATAAATATTATTGGCAGTGATATTTTTTGACAGTGATTTATAATTGACTTTAAATAATTCACATTATCAATATAATTATCATTTTCATAATTATTATGGAAATTTGTTAAATATTTGCTTGGTTTAACTAAAGTACTATCATACCTAATTTTATGAAATGGACCTGAATAATTATTATTAAAAAACCCATATTTATTTACTTCTACTTTATTGTCTATATCATAGATTTGTCTATTTATAATTTTTTTGAAATAATCTGGGGATGAAAATAGTAATGAAATTTTTTCTATGTTTGAGATGTCATTAATATTTATACTATGGTACCTATAGTACCATGGTATTCTAAAATAATCACTTTTAGTCCCATGTAAAAGTGATAAATAATCTAATTCCAAGATTACATATCTTAGCTTTTCTAGTTTATCCACATAATGAGAAAATATAGCTGCATTTATCATGTAGTCTTGGTTTGCATATGCAAGGTTCGCCGATTTCATACTTAATAATTCTGGATTTATAGAATTCTGGGTACGGCTCGAACCTAATATTAATATTTCTATATTTCCTAAATTATCTTTCAAATGGTTTGCTTTATTAGCAAAACTACTCTCTCCATATGTGATATATAATTCTATGGCTATGATCAATAGTATTATTGGAAGAAAAAATATGACAGCCCTTAAAATAAATTTTATCTTTGACAATCTGCATTTAGAAATTTTTTGAATTCTAATGAAAATATTTTATCATAATATTTTAACGGTGATTAGATGATTGTCTTTTATTTTATTAGAATTGAAAATATATGAATTGTTCTCCGGAATGAATGTTTAGAACTATCATTATCAATAATATATAATAAACAGTATATCTGGTTATTTTTGATTTGAAACTGAGTGGGTTTTGTTCATTTTGACGAAAATTCCAATCAAATAATACTATGATCAAAACATATAATAATCCAAAACGACTTGTGTTCGGAATTGATAAATTTTTTAACATTAATGCTAGATATAAAAAACTGTCATAAATGCTATCGCTTCTGAAAAATACCCATGCGATTGTGGTAGAAATATAGGTTGCCAATACTTTTATTAAATCAATAAATGTTGGTAAAAAAGAATCCTTTGCAATTACATCAACTCCATATTTTTTATTAGTTCCATAGATAAATATTGGTAAAAAAAGAATCGAGTGAAATGAACCCCATATTATAAAATTCCAACTTGCACCATGCCAAAAACCACTAATAATAAATATTATAAAAATATTTTTTATATTTTGAGCCATAGACCCTTTAGAGCCACCCATTGGGATATATAAATAATCTCTAAACCAAGACGAAAGTGAGATATGCCATCTCTTCCAAAACTCACCAATGTTTCTAGAAAAGTAAGGAAACTTGAAATTTGAAGATAGTTTAAATCCAAAAAGTTTAGCTGTTCCAATGGCGATATCAGAATAACCACTAAAATCGCAATAGATTTGAAATGAAAAATAAATTAATCCAAGAGCTAAAACACCTCCATCAAGATTCGTATAATTTTGAAAAATATAATCTACCGTAGGACTTAAGCTATCAGCTATAGCCACCTTTTTAAACATTCCCCAAAGCATTAACCTCAATCCAATGACAGAGTCATAATAATCAAATTTCCTTTTATTTAGCATCTGAGGTAGAAGATTCGAAGCTCTCTCAATAGGGCCCGCCACTAATTGAGGAAAAAAACTGACAAAAGATGCGAAAGATATGAAATCTTTTGTGGGTTCTATCTTCTTATAAAAAATATCTAAACTGTACGACATTGTTTGGAAAGTATAAAATGATATACCAACTGGTAAAATTATATTTAATGACCATAAGTTATTTAGTTCATAACCAAAAGTATTTAATAATGAAACCCACGAATCAATGAAAAAATTAAAATATTTAAATAAGCCTAATAAACCTAAATTGAATACAATACTAATGCCTAGATATTTTCTTTTATCTTTTCTTGACGAACTATTAAATATATAATGCCCAGTAAAATAGTCAACATAAGTTGACGCAAATATAAGTGATAAGAATCTCCAATCCCACCAACCGTAAAAGATATAGCTGCTAATCAAAATAACAGCATTTTGATAAACTATTTTTTTATTATTTAGAGCCCAATAACATGAAAAAACAACGATTAGGAAGATAAAATATTCTACCGAATTGAAAAGAATATTCTAACCTGTATGATTTTTTCCATAGTATATAACTCCAATACCCATAGCATTCACATTTTCAATTGAAAACAATTCCTTTGTTTTGTACTGATTTTTAATCTCATCCCAAAAATCAGAAACAAAAATTTGCCGAGGACTCCTATTATCAATATTGATATCATGAATTCCAATGATCGCATCTGTGGAGCATAAGCTTTTATATTGATGATAATCTTTTTTTACACCATGATAAGAATGGTCACCATCGATAAATAAGTAATCAATTTTTTTACCGTTAAGTATTTTTTTAACTTTTGATAATGTATACTCTGAGTGTGAATCACTACGAATCAATTTAATGATTTGGTTTTTCTGCTTAAATGACTTGTAAAGAATGGACTTATATACTGGATAACCACCTCCAAAGTTTCCACCAGGTAAATCAATAGAAATAATGATAGCATTTGAGCTACAAATTCTTGCCCATAATAATAATGTACCACCTCTAGCAGTTCCTATTTCAAGAATAACTTTTGGGGATCGCTTGTCGACAACTTCTGCTAGATTTATTAGTTCATCTTTTTGTTGCCAAGGAGTGATGTAGGATAAATTTTCACTAAATAAATAATTTACTATATTTTTAGGTTTCTCCTTTTTAACTAATTTCTTTTTATAAAATATTAAAAAAAATAAATAGTAAATCAAGAAATGATATATCTTAGATATGTTAATTAGCATTATTGAATATTTACATTTTTCTTCACTTTATTAATTAATTGCATCATTATTTATTCCAAGTAGGAAGAATACCCTTTTTCATTTAACACATCCTCGACTTCTTTATAGTTTATTATCAAATCTTTTATTGATTCTGGATTTTGCTTTTGAGAAATAATTCTATTATAATTAATTTTATCTAATCCAAGTTTTATTCTGAGTAGTTCAATGGTTGATTGTGGGTTTTGAACCATATCTTCATAGTAAATTATATCAATCTCGTTATTTTTAAAATATTTTCTCACCTTCTTTTGGTATTCATTTATTTTATCAATGTCATCAATTATAGTATTTGTATCAATTTTTATTCTTTTTTGTTCCGCAATTAGAGGTATTGTATTTTTATCTAAAAACCAATACTGATTTTGAAATGCGATTTCTAAAGAAACTATTGTTCTTAAAGTATTTCTTCTTATTAAATGGATGATAAATAAGTTTTCAATTTCAGAAAGTTTCAACCATTCGCTCTTTGTTAAATGATAGTAAAAAAGCTTAAATCCAACAGCTTTTAATTTGTTTCTTTTCTCTCCGAAAACATTTTTTATTATTTTATCATAACCCTTACCATATTCTCTTCTATGCTCAGCAAAAACTTCACCAACACATCTACAATATTCAGATGATCTTAATAAATTTGCTAAAAAATTTGAGCCTGTTCTAGCATGTCCAACGATTACAAATTTTTTATAATTATTTGAATAATAATAAGATTTAAATATACGCTTTAATTCGTTAATCATTTAGTTGCGACTTTTAATGTTGAAAATAATATTCAATGATTTGTCTTATATAAAATACAATTTCAGTGAACTAACAATTTTAAAAATTTTATAAAAAATATTTCAATATGGTTCTGATAATCTTTTAGGCCATAATTATTGTTCAAATAAATTTAACAGTTGTATTTGTTTAACAATTCTTTCTGAAGCCTTCCCGTCCCAGTATTGCGGTATCTTTGAAGTTTTATAGGTTCCTCTCCCAATCTTATCTAAATTCTCTTCAACTATGTCAAATGTTGGCGCTAGGGTATTTGAACCCTGATCTATTGTTGCCGGCCGTTCAGTGGACGTTCTATAGGTTAAACATGGAATATTCAAGTATGTGGTCTCTTCTTGAACGCCTCCAGAATCAGTTATAACACATTTTGCTTTACTTACAATTTTTATAAAATCACTGTAAACCATTGGCTCTACCATTTTCAAATTATTTAATTGATTAAATTCAAAATCCAATCCAAAACTTTCTATAGAATATTTTGCTCTATAATGAATTGGCCATAAAAATGTTTGATCTGCCCTCTTTATAAATTCTAAAATCGACTTAAGACTATCTTTATTATCCACATTAGATGGTCGATGAAATGAAATTATTACAAAATCCTTATAATCTTTATTTTGCCCAATAAAAACATTTGAGAGGGAATCTATCATCGTATTACCTGCAAAATATGCTTTACCAACACAGTTTTCTTTTCTGAGATTAATCATACCTGATTCTTCCGTAACAAAAAGTAAATCACTAATTGAGTCTACCATTTTCCTATTTTGTTCTTCAGGCATTGAAACATCTCCACTTCTTAAACCGGATTCAACATGAGCAACCTTTAAATTGAGCTTTTTTGCTGTAATTGCACCAGCTAGAGTCGTATTTACATCGCCGTAGACAAAAACACAATTTGGGTTTAGCTTAATTAAAATTTCTTCCATTCCAGTCATCATTTTGGCTAATTGTTTTGCATGGGTATTACTGCCAACATCAAGATTGTAATCAGGGATTGGCAAATTTAGATCGCTTAGTATTTCTGATGACATCTTATCATCATAGTGTTGCCCACTATGTAAAATATTTTGGCATACACCTCTATCGGATAATTTATGATGTACTGGAGCCATCTTCACAAAATTAGGTCTTGCGCCAACGATATGAACAATCTTAGGACGCAATGTTAAAATCTTTAATATTTAATTGAATAGTATAAAACCATATTTTTTATACTGTTTATTCCAATAACGTGTGTTTTGGATACAGTCTTCTTTTTTCATTAGCCATATGAATAAATTGATTTTCTGCAGTATTCTCTTTCTCAAGTTTAATTGATTGGATAGGATTCCGGTATTTGGAGTGAGTGCATTATAAGTATATCTATATCTTATTTCTTTGGATGCATCAATATATTTGGGGACTTCATAGTCATGTATAATTACAATACTATTATTGCTATATTTACAAACTTTTTTAATTGTTTGAGATCTGGATTCTGAATTATCAGAGTCATCTATAAATATTAGATCAGCATTACTTAACATTTCTGATCCAATAATTTCAGATATTTCTTTTTGAACGTAATGGGGTTTTACTCGCTTGTCGTCACATACGATATTGGATATTTTTTTATACCAATCATAATTATTCTCGTAGAATTCTAATGATAACAGATCAGGAAATAATGTCTTGTCTGCAAATGCAAGAGTACTGTATTTACCACAACCAAATTCAATCACTCTCCTTATCTTATAAATTTTTCCCATACTTATAAGTACGGGAAGGTGAGTGGCATGATCATCTCTTGATCTCTTAGCTTTCAATATCTTGAGTATTGCCCTTTTCACCTTGTAAAGACTTCTATGTAAAAGACTTAACAAGTATAGGTAATAATTAGTGTCAAATTTCAAATCTATATTAAATATTGTAATATTTTTTCATCCAGTTTACAGAATTGCGAACTCCCTCTTCAAGATTCACTGATTCAAAAAAGTTCAAATCGTGTACAGCTTTATCATTACTAACTAATTTATGTTTAGTAGTTAAAACTTCATAGTCATCAACATACTCTACCAGATCTTTGTTCGCCCCAGTATGTTTTAATACAAGTTCCACCAGATTTTCTATTGTATGATTTGTAGAACTTGCAATATTGTATATTTCTTGGTTTTTATAATTTCTAGGAATTTGCACTAAAGCATTAATCGAGTCGTCGATGTAGGTGCTAGTTCTAGTATGCCCTTTAAATACTCTCACAGGTAGATTGTTAAGTAATTTATAAGTAAAAACACAATTTACACTTCTAAAGGGATGATACCATTCTCCAGGGCCATATGTATTGAACAAACGAACAATAACTGATTTGGTACCGTATAATTTAAATGAATTTTTTATTTGTATTTCATTAACCCTTTTTGATATTGCATAGTCATTCATTTGAGAAATAGCCACTTTATCTATAGTGCTCTCATGCATTACAGATTCATAATCACCATAGACTTCTGATGATGAAAAATGTACTAATTTAAATTCCATTTCCTCCTGCAATCTTATAATATTTTTGGTGCCTATAACATTACTTTTCCAGACATCATCATAGTATTCTTCCCCATTCCATCTACCAAATTCAGCTGCACAGTTATATACTAAATCAGGTTTACAATATTCCATTATATTTCTCAAATTTCTATAATTAGAAATATCACACCTATAGTAATTGTCATTCAAAATCTTACCCAAATAGTGCCCATAAGCTCTGTTAGTATGGAATAGGTCAATGCCAAAAACATTATTTCCCTTTTTTAATAATTCTTTTTCTAGTTTTTCGCCAATAACTCCCAATACACCTGTTATTAATATCTTCATATTATTATCCTAATTTGTTATATCTCTGTAAATATTTTTTCAAAATTTTTGAAATAATTGTCTCTTGAGAAATGTTTGGCTGCATTCAATAGACCAAACTTTGTTTTTTCATAATTATCCTTGTTATTTATAATATCTATAATCTTAGATGAAATTTTTTCAGTACTATTATTATTGCAAACCTGTCCACAATAAAAGTCTTTAATAAATTTTACTATAGCTGAATAATTTGGCCCTATACCCAATAGCGGAACCTGAGCTTCCAGATAATTATGAATTTTTGTCGGAAAAGAAGTCATCACTGTCACCTTTTTTGAAATTTCAAAAGAAACAGATATTAAACCGATATCAATTGTTTTTAACTCTTTCAATACTTCTTCCTTATCTAACCAGCCTGTGACATGGACATCTTCTAAATTTAAATACTTTGACGGCAAATCGCCTATATGCTTTAATGAAAAATATTTACCATCATATGTTTTATTAAGATAGCTAATTGCTTCGATCACCATATCTAAGTTCCTAAAACAATGAACACTGCCTAAAGAACCAATTGTAATTATTTTCTTATTGGATAAGAAATTTTTTGGTTTTGCACACCTTTTTTCATCGGCCCCTATATATAATGTCGTGGCTCTGATGTTATATTGATTATCATAATATTCCCCCATGTAATCTGATATAACTGCACATTCTTTTGAGAATGTCATCGTTTTGTTAAATTCTTCTTCCAAATATTTACTAATAATTTTTGGATAAACTTTATTATTTAATCTAGATATAGGGTCATCATGAATTAATAGAACCAATGGTAATCTTAATTTTTTCGCTGTCATTCTGCCTATGGAGATAATATCACTACTTAAATCAGCAAGGACAACATCTGCCCCATGTCTTTTACCAAATCTAGAAATTAATAATGTTAGATATCTTGAACCTAAAACATACCTGATAAAATTTTTAATTAGCGGAATCATAACAAACTTATCAATTGGCGGGTGGGATTTATATGGTATATCATAATTCTGATTTGTTTTATCATTTTGTGCACTAATAGAAAACCAAATTATTCGGTTTTCATAATATTTAATGAGTTTGTCAATATGATCCATTGATGGACCTATTCGCCCCCCTAATGCCATTCTAGTTACAAAAAGAATCTTTGGGATTTTTTTATTTTTCATTCAAAACCTTTTAAGCTTTTTGACATTGATTTCCTAAAACAATTATTGACTTAATTAATCCCTTGATACTTCCTATTCTCTAAATTTAGGTTTCAATACAAACTGCTATAGTTAGAGCAATTTATTCTTTTAACCAATTATGCTCAATTAACAGAGGACCATATAAAATATTTTCATATTTCTTACCACTATTATGATAATTACCATCAACGACATTTATTTTTTTACAGTCTATTAAATAATCAGAATAATCTTTCCCTACACTACAAATAATATCAATATGGTACTCTCCAGGAGCAATAGAGAAATTATTCACTTCACATAAGACTGAACTATCATTCATTAAATTGTTGTAATTAGAATTGGTTAAATATGTTGATAAAGTAAATAATTTTTCTTTTATCCCATCTTTGATTCTAATCTCAAATAATACATCATCTAAAGACTTAAGTTTTTGATCAATATTAAATAATATATCAAAATACATTTTTTCACCTGAGACTATATAATCAACATGTTCTCTTTTATTATTTAAATAATATATGTTTTTTATGGTAAGTATTTGGTTTAATGCAACATGCCCTTTTTTAGTATCATTAAAATTATTGTCACTTTCATTTTTATCAAGTGCCAAATAGTCTCTTATTGCAACATTTACATTGCTGAATTTTATTATCTTTCCACGGTCTAAAAATATTACTTTTGGACAGAGATTCTTTATAGCTGCCAAATTATGACTGACGAAAATCACAGTTCTACCTCTTTTAGAAACTTCATTTATTTTGCCTAGGCATTTTTTTTGGAATTCCAAATCACCAACAGCTAAAACTTCATCTATTAACAATATTTCAGGATCCAAGTGTGCCGCCACTGAAAAAGCTAATCGAACGCGCATTCCACTGGAATAACGTTTTACAGGGGTATCTATAAATTTTTCAACACCAGAAAAATCAATAATTTCATCTAATTTTCTATCGATTTCCTTTTTGGTCATACCCAAAATTGTACCATTGAGATAAATATTTTCTCTCCCCGTAAGCTCAGGATGAAACCCTGTCCCTACTTCCAATAGGCTTGCAACGCGTCCATTTAATTCTACCCTTCCTGATGTAGGATGCGTTATTTGGGCAAGGATTTTTAATAATGTACTTTTCCCTGCTCCATTGGCTCCAATGATTCCAATGACTTCGCCTATTTTTACTTCAAAGGACACATCCTTCAATGCCCAAATAATATCATTTTCTTTATTATCATTGCTGAATTGTGTGAGTTTTTTAAGCCTTTTAAGATTACTTAACGGGCTTTTGAGTATAGACCCCATGGCACCTACAAAGGTATCTTTTGTTTCTTCCTTGAGGCCAATACGGTAACGCTTGGAAAGATTTTCTACTTTTATAGCAATGTCAGACATTTATTTTAACCACCGAGAACACCGAGTCGTTTCTAGGGCAGGTTAGTTTAATTTTTTTACCACCGAAGGCACCGAGTATTTTTATTGCTTTTATTTTTCATTCGTTTTTTTCAGTGTGCTCGATGGTAGAAAATATTATGCGACATCAGAAAAATATTGTTCCATTCGACGAAAATAAAATGCACCGGATATGAAAAGAACCATTGCTACAATGGATCCCACGCCAATTAAATCCCAAGGGATTGGATTTGTTTGTAATAAAATAGACCTAAACCCTTCAATAACGCCTGCCATAGGAAAACATCCATACAAAAGTCTGAATTGTTCAGGGACATTACTTGCTGGATAAACAACGGGGGCACCGTACATCATTAGTTGAACAAAAAAACCCATAGCATATTTAATATCTCGATATTGGATTGACATAGCCGTGAGCCACATTCCCATCCCCGAAGCTGTAAGCATCATAAGCAATATTAACAAGGGTAAGTAAATTATTTGCATAGTTGGATAAAATCCAAAATAAGCCATCATACCCAGCAAAATGATAAAGGCAATTGTAAAATCTACCAACTTTGACATAACCGGAGATATGGGAATGACCAACCGAGGAAAATAAACTTTTGTCATCATGCCCGAAGCGCTTAATAAACTACTGCTAGAATCAGACAAAGCACCCGAAAAATAAGTCCATGGTACCAGAGCGGTATAACTGAAAATAGCATAAGGTACGCCATCGGAATTAATCCTCGCTAACTTTCCAAATACAATGGTAAATACAATCATACTAAAGATTGGTTGAATAACAGCCCACCCAATACCAAGGACAGATTGGGCATAGCGTGTTTTAATATCACGCCATACAAGAAAATAAAATAAATCCCTATATTGCCATAATTCTCGCCAGTTTATGGGTTGCCATCCTTTAGATGGTTGTATAATTATTTTTATATTTTCCTGTATCACAATATTGCTACTTTCGATTCTTAATTACTTAAGTCTTTCGATAATATTATGTTATTATAAAGATGAAAGTGTGAATAATATCCGGTTGTAGAAAGAAAGTTTACCCATAGCTCTCTATTACTTCTTTGAATTTTTTCTAATTCTAATTTTGAGTGTTTCTTGTGGAATCCATTCACAATTCCACTAATATTATTCATTTCATCTATCTCAATCATTATAATATGTTTTTCCCAATCAATAAATTCTTCGAATGGCAAGATTGAATCAGTATTTAGAAGTATGGGAATTCGACCACAGCACAAAGTTTCGTAAAATCTTTTTGAATAATTGCCGGTACCTCTTACACATAAAGTATATATATTATTATATATATTGTGAGCAAAATCAATTCGTGTTGTATGCGTTTTTTTTATTATAGAATCTTTTGTACGAATGCCTGCTAAATATTGGTTACGAATAATAAAATCTGATTTAATACTACTCGAATTACTTAATAATTGTAATACCTTACGTCTCAGATTTACAGGATACCCATGTATAATTGGTAAATATGCCGATATTCCAAATTTATATTTCAGTTTTGTAATTGTATTTCTAATATAAAATCTTATTTTTGAAATAAATCGTGAATCTGCCTGTCCGCAAAACCCTATTGTTGGCTCTTCATTGAATATTGGCATCCAATGATTATTAAAATATAAATTGATATAATCTTCAACAAATCCTGGCCGTTCAAAGACAAATTCATGGTTTCGGTCGATATTCTTATGTATCCCCTCTTGAAATAGTATAGCATTTTTATAAGGCAGAATCCACTCAGGGTCACCTCCACTCCAAACTATGACATATTTCCCATTTTTGAATGCCATTTCACAAAATTGTTTTGCTAGGTGTTGGCTCTTCCCTATAACATAATGGGGCCACGTATTGGGTAACATCCAGTAGTCTGCTTCCTTGTAATTATCTACAAGATTGAATGACGTATATCTGAAGTGATGTTTTCTTTTTTTTTCTTCTAAAGATATTTTATCAATTTGTGCCCAAATTATTGGATTTAGATGAGATTCTTTACTCGAAGTTAGATACTTAAAATCTGTATATATTTTTGTTATCATGAATGAATAGTCTTATTCTTCAACCTAATCATATTTTAAGATATATAAATATTTGATTTATTAATAGATATTATCCTTTTCGACAATCTTTCTTTTGCAAGATTGATATTTCTTATAAAAAGTGTATTGTGAGCTAATGAATTCTTATTACTCAGCGGATATAATTTCTTTTCATTAGGAATAAATCTAAATGGCCTAAAATTATTCTCTATTAGGATATTTATAACATCCAATTCATTATATTTATAATAATTATTTAGACCATTTAACTCGATTATTATAATATTTAAGTTTTTGTTACTCAATGTTTTCTTTGCGCCCTTTAGTATATATTTCTCATAGCCTTCCACATCTATCTTGACCAATGAAACATTGTCTTCTTTCATTAATAACTGATCTAATGTTAGTGCTCTTACAATCTCATATTTTTTTTCATTTTCACAAGAAACTTTATTTAGTTCACCTCTATGATTAATTATTTTTAAATATTCGTTTGATGATGATATAGCAATATTATGTGCAATTACATTACTCAATTTGTTTAAATTTATGTTTGCTACTAGTCGGGCAAAGGTTTTCTTTACTGGTTCGATTGATATGGTTTTAGCTCCTATAAGACCATTTGTTAAGAGTGTAAAATGACCAACATTTGCACCAACATCCACAAAAGTTTCATCAGGATTGATATAGTTTAAAATAAATAATGAATCATCAAAATTTCCTATATGACAATAATAATTTTCTTTCATAGAAGAATCTTCATTAGATAAATAATATTTTAAATTATTTACCCATTTTACTTTCAAATTAAAAACTTGAAAAATAAATAAAACATTAACTATCAAATATCTTGCTATAGCGTATACTGGATTCTCTACTAATGGATGCTTAGAAAATTCTATATACCTTTGTTTCAGTTTATTATAAATAATCACAAACAACCCACATATGAGAATAATTCATTTATTTTTATATTCAATGACAAAGCGATATTATATCTATGAATCATTTGTACATTCACAACATATACTTTTGCTAGCAAAATCGGCATAATTAATATTGTTTTTATAGGGAATATTTGAATTACCTTCCGTAAAATTTGTAATGTTTCTAAATCCAGCAATCTCTAATTTTTTTTTCAATGAGTTTTCAGTAAACATTTGATGATGCCATCCATGACCTTGTATAAGATATTGTAGCTTTTTAATAAATGTTTTGGGCTTCTCTCCGACAAGGCAGCTTTCTTCAATAAATATATCAACATTTTTATTTTGTTGATAGTTCTTGATCAATATTTCAAAACTAGGAACAACAATTCTCAATATTCCATCTTTTTTCAGTACCCGTTTACATTCCTTTAAAAATTTCTCTGACTCTTTCGGATCTAAATGCTCTAACATATGGCATGTGTAAATCAAATCGACCGAATTTTCACTCTCAGGTATTTTCCTGTATGCGTTACAATATTGAATATTATCTTTTTTGACAATTTCCATAAACTGAATAAATGGCTTGGGGATAATTTGAATTTTAGACAACAGTATATTCAAGAAAGGGATTTTTGCTAAGAATATAAAAATATTGTAATCATAATTAACAAAACCATCAATTGGATTACTCCCACATCCTATATTTAAAAACTTCTTTTTTTGATTATAAGTTTCTATAGATTAGTCTCCACTAAAAAGTTTAGATTATGATTGTATTTATATTTTTGTTGAAAAATAATCGATAGTTTTTTTAAGGCCATCATATCGATAGACTAATGGTTCCCATTGTAATATTTTCCTGGCTAATTGAATATCTGGCTGCCTTTGCATTGGATCATCTTTGGGTAAAGAGTTAAAACTAATATCGCTATTTGAATCTGTAAGTTCTATTATTTCATTTGCCAATTCAAATATGGTTATTTCTTCTGGATTTCCAATATTAACCGGTCCAACTATCTTATTTTGATTCATCATATTGATCAAGCCATCAACTAAATCGTCCACATAACAAAAAGAACGTGTCTGTTTTCCATCGCCAAATAAAGTTATGGGTTTATTATTTAATGCTTGAATGATAAAATTAGAAACAACCCTACCATCATTCATTGCCATTTTTGGTCCATATGTATTAAATATTCTAACGACTCGTATATCAATTTCGTGTTGTCGATGATAATCAAAGAAGAGTGTTTCTGCAGCACGTTTCCCTTCATCATAACATGCTCTTGGTCCAATAGGGTTTACACTCCCAACATAAGATTCTGGTTGAGGGTGAACTGTCGGGTCACCATACACTTCAGATGTAGATGCTTGAAGAATTCTTGCACTTGTCCTTTTTGCTAGCTCAAGCATATTTATAGCCCCATGTACACTTGTTTTAATGGTCTGTACGGGGTCATGTTGATAATGTAATGGGCTTGCTGGGCAAGCTAGGTTATATATTTGATCAATCTCAAGAGATAAAGGAAATGTTACATCATGGCGAATAAATTCGAACCTATTGTTATCAAGTAGTGGTTCTATATTTTGTTTTGATCCTGTAAATAAATTATCTACACAAATGATCTCATGGCCTTGATCTAATAATTTTTGACACAAATGAGAACCAATAAAACCAGCTCCACCAGTAACAAGAATTTTTTTTCTATCCATCATATTAATTTCTCTTTGGAATACAATACCCACATCGTTTTTAGGAGTGTTTCTAAATTAGAATGTTCAGGTGTCCATTGAAGTTTTTGTTCTGCAATAGCTGACATTGCTATAAGTTCATCTGGGTCACCTGGTCGTCGAGCCACAAGTGTGTATTGAATTGATTCCCCAGTTATCTTTTCAGCCATTTTTATGACATCCAAGACTGAATAGCCTACTCCTGTGGCCAAATTGACGGTCAAATTCTTTTTTGAATTCATTAAATATTCCAACGCTTTTACATGAGCTGTTGCTAAATCAGTCACATGGATATAATCCCGAACACCTGTACCATCATGTGTAGAATAATCATTTCCAAAAACTGCCATTGAATCACGCATTCCACTTGCTACTTCCATAACAATGGGTAATAAATTTGCAGGATTTTTTTCTTTGTTAGGGATACGTCCCTTTTCATCATATCCAGCTGCATTAAAATATCTAAGTGCCGCAAAAGATATATTTTTCAAGTTGGAATGCCAATCCAATAATTGCTCAACAAATAATTTTGTATATCCATAATAATTGATTGGTTTGAGTGGATGATTTTCGTCAACAGGTAAATATTTTGGAAATCCATATACAGCAGCAGTGGATGAAAAAATAAAGTGCTTCACATCCGCTTCAACCATTGCATTCAAAAGATTTACTGTTCCATTTATATTGTTTGTGGAGTACTTTTGTGGGTGAATCATAGATTCCCCTGCGGCTTTAAATGCAGCTAAATGGATGACTGCATCAAAATGTTGAGAAAAAACATGTTTTAAAGCAGCTTGATCAAGTGTGGAACCTTGTACAAAATTTGCCCTATCATCCACATTCGAACGAAATCCAAGAGATAAATCATCAAATACAGTTACATCATACCCTGAATCACATAATGCTAATACAACGTGGGAACCAATATACCCTGCTCCACCTGTAATGAGAATTTGTTTATTTTTCATATTTAAATTAAATCACTTATTTACGAAAAAATAAAAATTACTAACTTCACAATCGTGAAATTGTCCTAACCCTATTTATACATTATAAAACTTCGAGTAGGCTATCTTTTAGCCTATATTTTTTACATTCCGAAAGTCCACTATCATTAAAAGTGAGTTTATGGCCTTTCTTATCAACCCATCCAATAATTTTTCCAGGATTTCCTACAACAAGAGCATGGGGTGGAATATCTATCGTTACAACTGAACCAGAACCAATTAAAGCATATTCTCCAATCGTAGTTCCACAGATAATGGTTGCATTTGCACCAATGGATGCTGATTTTTTAACCAATGTTTTAGCATAAAATTCAGATCCCCGTTGGGGGAATTCAGACCTAGGTAATTTGACATTTGTAAAAACCATGGATGGTCCACAAAATACATAATCTTCTAACTCAACACCTTCATACACAGATACATTATTCTGTATCTTAACGCCATTTCCAATTTTGACGTTATTTCCGACATTAACGTTCTGGCCAACACTGCAATTCTCCCCAATCACAGTTCCTGATTGAATATGAGAAAAATGCCATATTTTAGTTCCATTGCCTAAAGATACATTATCGTCAACATAACTTGATTCATGTATGTACGGGTTTGCACTCATGGTGTTTTTCCTAACATGGACTCAGATGCTTTATTAAGAATTTTTACAACTTCGATCCCATTTTTTCCATTGGCTATTTGTGGCCTTTTTTTCAAATGGTTTATAAAATATTTTAATTCTTCCGTTAACGGCATGTTTGATTCGTATGGTACCAATTCTGCAGGCCCATCTCGTTTTACAGGATTCCCTTCAATCCAATCAATCCCTTTATCATAAATCATCAATGGTTTATTTTCTGCTGAATCTTCGAAACGAATCATACCTTTACTCCCGGAGACCACCAACCTATGCTCTTTGAATGGGTGTAACCAACTGACAAATATATGACCATGGATATTATTTGCATATGTTAAAGACGTTAAAGATGTATCATAAATATTATCTTGTAAAAATGCAGCCCCATTAGACGATACTTTTATTGGTTCAGATTCAATAAAATATTGAAAAATAGAAATATCATGAGGGGCAAAACTCCAAAAAACATTTTCTTCCTTACGGACAGTACCTAGATTCAATCGATTACTGTAAATATATTGAATATCCCCGATTCTACCTTCATCAATGAGTGATTTCATTTTTCGAATGGCTGGATGAAATAATAAAACATGCCCTACCATTAATGTTACATCCATTTCATCTGCTTTTTCTACAAGAAGTTTTGCATCTGCAGGATTTAGAGCGAGTGGTTTTTCGATAAGTACCGAGTATCCTTCACTCATTATAGTGAGTCCCAACTCAAGATGCGTCTCTGCAGGGGTGGCTAAAGTGAACCCATCAAAACTATCCTGAAATGCATCCTTAATGTTAGAATAAACGGGCATTTCCGGATAAGATAATTGAAATGCTTTTTGTTGATTTGGATTAGATTCTACAATTCCTCCCAAACAACCAAGACTATCTAATGTACGAATATGGTTCTTGCCCCAACGACCAGCGCCAACAACACATATTTTTTTCATTGTTAAATCTTGGGCTATTTAATATACCCTAATTCTTGGATTTTTTGGTAAATCTGGTCCACAAGTATTTCAGGTGCTTCTCCACTGGAATTAATCACAATTTCAGCATTTTCAGGAATTTCGTAAGGATCGGAAATTCCAGTGAATTCTTTAATAACGCCTTTTCGTGCTAATTCATATAAACCCTTCACATCCCTTTCTTCACATTTTTCAAGAGGTGTGGAAACAAATATTTCTACATATCCACCTAATTTAGAAATCAACTCTCTGTTAAATCTACGATCCGCTGTATATGGAGCGATTGGGGCACAAATGGCAATTCCACCATTCTTTGTGATTTCACTTGCAACAAATCCTATTCGCTGGACATTGAGTGAACGATGTTCTTTGGAAAATCCTAATTCACTGGATAAATGTGTTCTTACAATGTCCCCGTCTAATAATGTGACAGGGCGACTGCCTTGTTCTAGCAATTTCACAAGTAATCCGTTAGCTAAAGTGGATTTACCCGACCCGGATAACCCTGTAAAAAAAATGGTAAATCCACGTTCAATAAGTGGTGGTCTAGATAATTCTAATTCTTTTGCAACTTCAGGATAAGTGAACCATTCAGGGACCCCTTTCCCTTCATCTAATAATTGGCGAAGTTGAGACCCAGAGATGGTCTGATATTCCACACCTTTCGGTACTTCGTCAATCGGTGTATAGGAATCAGACTCAGGTAAATATACCATAAATTTAAATGGAACCATTTCAATCCCAATTTCATCCTTATGTTTTTCAAGCAATTCTTGAGCATCATAAGGTCCATAAAATGGATTCCCATCTTTGTCATTTCCCGGTCCTGCATGATCACGACCAACGACTAAATGTGTACAACCATAATTTTTTCGTATCTGTGCATGCCAAACAGCTTCTCTAGGACCACCCATTCTCATTGCTAGCGGAAGTAAACTTAATTCAGCAGAATTTTCGGGATATTTTTCCATCACATGTTCATAACAACGAACACGAGTATAATGATCAACATCCCCCGGTTTTGTTAATCCAACAACTGGATGAACCAATAAAGATGCTCCTAATTCATCAGATGCTCTCATTGTCATTTCGACATGAGCTCTGTGGAGAGGATTCCTAGTTTGGAAAGCTACAATTTTATCCCAACCTAATGATTCAAATTTTTCTTTTAATTCTGTAGGTGTATGTCTGAGGGCTTGGTAATCATAATGGTGCGGTAAACTAATTCCATCTAAAGACCCACCAATATAAATTGGGTGACTCACATTCATTAAATAATTTACAGCAGGATGTGTATCATCTGTTGTTCCAAAAACAGCTTGTGCTTCATCAATTTTATTTGGCTGCCAAATATCAGAAATTGTAAGTACAGCCAATGCAAATCCTTCTTTATCACGGAGTGTGATTTTTTCACCCGTAGAAAGAGGTGCAGCAAATTCTGTTGTAACATCTAGTATGATTGGCATTGTCCATAATTCGCCCGTTGAAAGCCGCATTTGGCTTAGTACGGACTCATAGTCATCCTTGCCGAGAAAGCCTGTTAATGGAGAAAAACCCCCATTTAACAATAATTCTAAATCACAAATCTGGCGATCTGTTAAGGTCCATCCTGGATAGTGGAATGATTCTTTTTTTAATAATTCGATATTTTGATCAGATACCATTAATGTTTCTGATACGGTATGTGTTGTCATGTTTGTATTGTCTCTAAGTAGGTTGATAAATTAATTCACGTATTTATAAACGATTTATATGCCGGAATACTCATATAAGTTTACACTATTTTTGAATCAGAATCACTACCATAATAATGATAATATTGGTAATAATAATAGTAGGATCCATAGCTATTTTTATGTGTTACAGCATTCAGAATGACACCTCCAAGTGGTGCATTCACATTTCGTAGAGAATTAATTGTGTGGCTAAAGGCTTTTTTATCTGTTTGTCCTACTTTTACTACTATAATGATTTGATCTATTTCTTTAGAAACCATGGTCGCATCTGTCACTGCAACTAGGGGTGGGCTATCAAATAAAATCATATCCCATTCAGATTCTAATTTTGCAACTAAATCAGACATTCGTTTTGACCCTAATAATTCTGATGGGTTTGGTGGAATTATTCCAGATGTGACAACTGAAAGATTATCAATTAATGTATTTTGGATTAAACTATTAAAATCATCTGTGGCACCCGACAAATAATTTGTAATTCCCGGATCCTTTTTAGCTTCTAATACTTTATGGATAACAGGTCGCCTTAAATCGGTGTCTACTAACAAAGTTTTTTTACCTAGATTTGCATAAGTGATGGCCAAATTGGCTACGGTTGTTGTCTTCCCTTCACCGGGTCCTGCACTGGAAATAAGAATAGATTTTACTTTTTTATCTGCAGACGTATACATCATACTGGTTCGTAAACTACGATAAGCTTCAGACACAGGCGAGCGTGGATCTTCCCTTGTAATAAGGCGTCTTCTTAGGCCTTGGTTTGAACTTTTTGAACGTTGTTTACTACTTGGAAAGGGTAGTTTCTTTTTCTTTTTTATCTTTTCTTCACCCATGGAAGGGATAATACCTAAAACTGATAATTGATGTTTCTCAATATGATCAACTGTTTTAACAGTATTATCTAAAAATTCTAAAAGAAAGGCTAAGCCTAGACCTGCTACCAAACCAAGTATAATGCCCATTAATAAATTTCTTTTATGATCTGGGCTTGAAGGAGCTCCTGGTCTGCGTGCTAAATCAAGGATTTGAACTTTACCTGCTTGGGATGCGAGTTGTATTTTAGCTTCTTCCAGCTTTTGCCTCACATATGAATAATTTTGATTTAGGACGGATAAATTTCGTTCAAGCCTTGCATATTCCAATTGTTTTTGTGGGAGGCCACCTAATTTTTCAGCATAAATAAGTTTTAATTTTTCTGTTTCTGCTTTTTTTAGTTCAAGTCCTAATATTTCAGAATCTAACGTTAATAAATCAGTTATAATTTCCTGCCTGGCTTGTAAGGGATCTTCTACTGTTATACCCTTAGAAATTAATGTCCCTACTTTTTGATCCAGTTGTTTCTTCAACGCTTTTATTTTTAAAACAAGTTCTTTAACAGCACTATGATCCTTACCATAAGTTACAGTATTTTGTATTAATTGGGATTCGAGCAACCCAATTTCTTCCCTTAAGGATACCATCTGGATATTTATATTTCTGAGTAATTGGTTAGCTAAATTCTTTTCTTCACGGGATAATCTAGATTTCAGAAATTCTGTTTTTTCATTCTTAATATTGATTTCAGCAATCGTATTATATATCTCTGTCTGTACAGATGTAAGCTGAGAAGAAAAGGATCCAGCATTCCCCTGTAGGTCATACATTTTTTCAGTGGATTTATAATCTCTAATCTCTTCTTCTGCTTTATGGAGAGATTTTTCCTGAGCTAATACTAATTTTTCTAAAAAGTCAACGGACTGGATTGCATTTTCGCTACCCCATTCCCTATCCATCCGCACATAGGTTTCCGCAACTTTATCTGCTACTCTCCGCGCCTCATCCGCATACACGCTATTAAAGGATATTTCCAATATATCTGTAGAGCGATTATTTTTTACAGATAGTCCTTTCAATATTTTCCCGGCGAATCTACTACCAATTTCATCTGAATAAGGTTCATCATATTTATTAGCTTTATCCAACCCTGCATCATATAGTCCGAGGGAAAATAATTCTTTAATTAAAACTCTTGCCCTCCATCCTTTTGGAAAATATTTTCTTGTACCAAATATATTTAACCTATTTCGCCGGTCAGATTCCCAAAATGCTTTCACAACTTCCTTCGCTAAAACACGCGATTTTATAAGTTGAATTTCGTTTACCATGCGATCTATATTTCGATTCCCACCAAAATCCATAATCATATTTGCACCAGGTTTTTCACGAACCATTACAGTCGCTGTTGCATGGAATGTTGGAGGAACTGTATAAGTATAATATAGTGCATAGCCAATTCCAAATAAGATAATAATTACAATTTTATTCAGATGGATTCTGAGGATTGTTATATAATCTTGCAAACTCATTTCAGTTATAAGGTTAGTATTAGATTGGTACTCTGAATTTGCTGGTAATTGATTATTCATTATTTATTTGCAAGGTTTTCAAGTTGGATGTACAGATTAATCATACTCATAATTGTATTCAGTGCACCAACCTGACTTAAGATTGTATTGGACCATTTTTGTTGGATAAGGAGAGTATCATTAGGTTTAAGTTGAATAAAAGCCGATCGGTCTCCCGTTTTAAAGAAGGAATCTAAATTAAGTGTATACGTTAACTGTCCCGAATTATCCGGCAATTCACGAAATACTCTCACTTTTTTCAAATTCGCTCCTGTTTTTGGCCCACCAACAGTAGAAAGAAGGGTTGCCATATCTATTCCATCATACACAGCATGTCTTCCTGGACTATTAACATGTCCCCAAACATTAACAAACATGAAAATATTTCCATTCTCACCTGTAATGAACCGCTCACTTGATACTTGAAAATCTTTAGTTGTTTGTACCACTTGACCCATGGCACAAGCCATTAATAAAAATATGATTATGAATTGTTTTTTCATGATTTTCTTATGTATTTGCTACTAATTAAAAAGCTGGGGAAGTTACCGATAAAGGGGGTTTTGTCCAACATCATCCCAAATTGAGCCGGGAACTTAATTTTGACCACAATGACGTATTCCCATCGTAGGGTTCATCTCCAAATTCAGGGCTAATATCTATTCCACTAATAACTTTTTTTGCATTGGTTATAATTTCATTAGCAAATTTTTCATCAATAGTGGATTTACAATATTCAATTGCATCTGCTAAACAAAAATTCCGTCTATGATTATCGTGCGCATCCGATCCGATAAGTTGACATAACTGTAGTTTGAGTATTTCATGAGAAGTAGCTTCAGCTTTAGAACCTAATTGACCTAAAATGCTTCCTGCATCAATCTGAATTAAACAACCTGCCCGCAACCAATCTCTAACCATGTCTATATTTTGCTGAACGTCCCTATACCTTTCTGGGTGGGCTATGATAGGAGTAATTCCTGCCATTTTTAAATTGAATAATACTTTTTTTTGACTTTCCGGAATATAGTGTGGCAGAAATTCTATCAACATGTATTTCCCATTCCCAATCGTTGCCAATTTACAATCAACCAAATCCATCAAATTTGGTAAAAAAAATACTTCAGCCCCAACATGAATCGTGATAGGTATGGAAGCATTATCGAGCGAAAGTTGTAATTTTTTTGTTTCATCAAAAATGCGATCATAGGAAATATCATCCGTTTCAACTTTTGGATGCTGATAATGGACTGTATTTACCACATCTGTTATTCCTTGATCTGCTGCATGTCTAAGCATTGATAATGACATCTCTAATGACTTTGATCCATCATCTACAGCCGGCAGCACATGATTATGAAAATCAATCAAATCTGTCAATTAAGTGGCTTCTTTTTTCATCTTATTATTTTTTTTCTGTGGCACCAGACAAGGCTCCGCCCCGTCAGTCACATGAACTGAAAAGGCTAATAATCTATTATTCCCAAAAATAATGGGAAATTTACTGTCCGTTAGTCATCCCTATTTACGGTACGCCAAATCATTTTTTCCACAACTGGAATTGCATTTTTCCACGTGAAATGAATCTGTTCATTGGACAAAGCATATACTCTAAATATTTCATCAATAAATGTTGGACTTACAAAGTCAATAGATTGAAAATCTATACAAACTTCTTCGAATAAATTGACACCACGCAATACATCATGCGCCTGAGAACGAGACATTAATTTTTCACCATTTTTTAATAATAATGTAATGGGTAAAATAGTTCGATTGAATCTATGAGACTCCATATCTACTGAATATTCATCCAATTCTGAATAAAAATCTTTTTTGGAGTTTGAGCTTATAAATAACATTATTTTTGTTCCTGGTTTCTCATCACATTCATTGAGCTCCCATTCTGGTCGCCCTTCTTTTCTAGTAAGACATAGGCCGTTGGCTTGAATTTTACAAATATCAAATAATCGGAGAATAAAGAATAGACTTTCTCCTAAATATTTATCTGGAGCAACCGTCGTTTTCCCTTTTACTAAGTTGAATACGGCCTGCCAATTAGATGATAACCCATATACATCTTTAATATTTTCAAAACATCCAATTCCATCATCCTGGATCGTAATTTGAATTAATTGGGATGTTTGCTTAAACCCGATTGTTGCATGATGTGCATTCGAATGTGAAAGAATATTATTAAATGCATTTGAAAATCCATATTCGCAAATGGTTGTAATATTTTTAGGTAGTTGATTTAGATAGGGGAAAATATATTTTACACCGATATCATTTTCATTTATAGAATCTGAAATTGGAATCAACTTAGAAAAATCGATAGTTGGAATAATTTCATAATACCGATCTTTTGTTTTACCATGTACAGCTACTTTCCCATCATGTATAAGGGAATTTAGATGGCGTAATATGCCTTGCCGAGAAATTCCAAACTTGCGGATGGATGCTCTTACAATGTCTTTCTGATGCTCTGAAAGGTTATCTAGAATAAATTTTCTTATTTGAGTGGACTGCATTCTAGGATTAATCTAAAATCATTATCAACAAAATGCTATATTTTTATAAACAAATTATTTTTTATTATCAACAAAACAGATATATTTATCTTCTATAAATAAAAGTTATAACCATTAAATTAACACTCTTAATTTTAGATAGAATATGAAACACTGGATTGCTATATACACAAAGCCAAGACATGAAAAAACCACTGCGTTGGCATTGGAGGAAAAAGGATTTAAGACTTATCTCCCAATTGTAAAAGAACGCCGTAAGTGGAGTGATAGGAAGAAATGGGTTGAATTTCCATTGTTCAAATCTTATTTATTTGTACAATGTGAATTAAAGGAAGGCCTATTTGTATTACAAACAACTGGTGTGGTAAAACTCATTAAGTTTGGTGAAGAAATTGCTATTGTGAGCCCTAGGGTGATTGAAAGCCTTCGTCTTTTGATCGAAGGTGGGTATACACCAGAACCATTGGACTATTTTATTCAAGGGGATAAAGTTGAAGTCAGAGAAGGCGCCATGAAAGGGATTGAAGGTGAAGTCATTCGAATTGACAAAGAAGACCGATTATTAGTTCGAGTGGATGCCATTCAACATTCTGTTTCTGTCTCTATTCATAGGGGTTATTTAAAGTCTGTCAAATCATCTTAACACCATGATGGTGTTATATTTGCATTTACCGACTTTTTGAAATGGCGGGAACGCCTGGGAATCGAACCCAGCTCCCGATTCATCACCGGGACAGCGGCTTTGAAGGCCGAGGTGGGCACCAGCCTCACACTCATTCCCAAATTCTAGGGGCGATATAATACTCGGTAATTCATACCAAGTTTTCTTTTAATTTCTTCTCCCACTTTTATTGCCTGTTTTTTACTGGCATATCGAATGATGCGGACAGCATTTAATTTTTTACCATTCGATTCTACCGTATGAATTTCAACATTATAACCAATTTGACTTGCTTGTAATTTTAATCGTTCTGCATTATTTATATTTCCAAAAGCCCCAATTTGAACCGTGTATGGTCTTTTAACTACTTCCTTTTTATGAAGCTTTTTTGGTGTTGGTTTCTTTCTTTGATTTAAATCATGTTCATATTTATTAAGTGATAAGTTTGGATGAATACTTTTTATATATGAAATCCAATAACGAGCCGAATCACTCTCACCCGTTGCATCAAAACTATTTAAAAGTAAATCTACTGCTCGTTGAACATTGTGAGATTTATGATATTTTAATGGTATAATTTTAAGATGTCTAGCTGATTGAGAATATAGCCCACGAGAAAAGTAATATTCTCCAACTTTCATTGCAGCTTCATGTGCAAATTTTGATTCAGGAAATTTTTCCAATAATAGTTGGTATTGTTCGAGCGCTTCATCTCCATTTGTTGTAATTAAAGCTTTTAAATACCAAACATCTGGATCATTGGGGTATTTAGACATAAGTTCAGGCACCTGCTCCTTTACAGCTACAATTTGCCCTTCATGAATCAAAGAGAGATACATATCAATATTCTGCGCTTTTATGAAAGTCACAACAATGGCTATCCATATGACTCTTTTATTCATACGAATTATTGATCCGTTACTTGCTCAATAATATGATCTATTTGATATGCAAGTTCCACAGGGGTTGCTCCATGTAAAGATAATTTTAGTTTCATCAATAAGCCATGAATACTCGGATTTGAAGCGTCTAAAGATTGATCAATCAATGAAATAGCAGACTGATGTTCGCCTTTTTCTTCTAAAACATTAGCTAATTTTGCAACTGCCTCAATATTATCTGGATTTTCATCTAAAATACGTCGATAAAATTTTTCCACTTCACTATATCGTCCTAAGTCGAATAATGCAGATTCAATTTTAGAAAAAACTTTCACACTATCATCAGGATTTAAATGGGCAAACTTTTCCCAACTTTCAATTGCTTTAACTAAATCACGTGTATCTGAAAAGACATTCCCTAAATAATAGTGAGGTAAACCAAATTTTGGAGCATCTTTTATCGCTTTTAAAAAAAGAGATTTTGCTCCTTGAGTATCTCCAGATTCAATCTTTTCTAACCCTTCATATACCTTATATTGTGCAACCTTTAATGGGTTTTTCTCTTGTGATTGTTTTTGAATAACTTTCGTCCATTGAGTAGCCGTTTTCCAATCACGATCTTTTTCAGCCATTTCAAGAAGAAATTGTGAAGCCCATTTATTTTTCTTATCCAATTGTAGAATTTGTTCACCTTCTTTTTTAGCTCGCGCAAAAAATCCTAACTCATTATAATCCATGGCAAGTGCTTGATGTATTTCAATCCTTAAGGGTTTATCCAGATTGGGGCGAACGGTTAAAGATTGGTGAATTTTTATAGCTTGTTCGGGGTGTTCATCTCGTAAAATATTCCCCATTTGTAAATAGGCTGTAATATGATCAGAATCTTGCTTAACTACATCACGTAATAATTTTAATGCATGATTTCGATCTGACCGGACCATTGCATTTAATGCTTCCGTATATAAATACTCTATTTTGGGTGTAGGATCAGACTTAAACCTTAAATAAATAAAAAGAATTCCAAGAGCCACTAACCCAAGAATAATTAAAGTAATCCATGTATTCAAAATGATTAATCCCCATCCTCGATATCATAGATGCCTTCATCAATCGCCACATTGCGTAAATCATTTAATTCTTCAGTTAATATTCGATTTTTATTTTGGAGGGCACGAATATCATTTTTGGCACTTAATATGGATACAACTGCAGCTAAAAAGCCAATCAAAACACCAACAGTCAAAGCTCCAAGCATAATCATTGATACAGGAGCACTTTCATATTCTTGGAATATGAGATTCACATATACTTGAGATTGCTCTCCAGCATTTTGTGTAAGAAAATATACAAGTATAAGAACAGTGAGTATTCCACCAAATATTTTTACAAGTTTCATTAAGCAGCCTCCGCTTTATTAATAAGTTTACCATGAAGGGATACACCCTTAGCCTCAATTATCTCTACAGAAACAATGTCCTTTATTTGGGCAATTCCCTTATCAAATATAACCCATTTATTCGCATCAATGCGCCCTACCCATTGATCTTTTGAACGTTTACTTTCTTTTTCTACGAGTACAGATTCGACTCGTCCAATAAAAGATTTATTTCGCTCTAATGTATGTGTTTTTTGAAGTTCAATCACTTTAATTAACCGAGCTTGTTTCTCATCTTCAGGAACTCGATCATCATATTCGGCAGCTTTTGTTCCACGTCTTGGTGAATATTTAAAATTAAAAGCTGAATCAAATTTCACATGATTCATTACATCAATTGTTTCCGCAAAATCACTAGTTTTTTCCCCGGGGAACCCAACGATAATATCCGTACTAATTCCAACATTGGGAAGTTTTTGTCTTATTCTATCAGCCAATCGTATAAATTGCTCTTTTGTATATGTACGGTTCATTCTTTTCAAAATAGAATCCGCTCCTGCTTGAAGAGGCAAATGGATATAATTACAAATATTGGGGTAGGTAGCCATAACATCTAATAATGGATCTGTAATATCTTGAGGATGAGGTGACGTATAGCGGATTCTTTTTACACCATCAATCTGAGCTACAGATTCCAATAAGTCATGAAACTCTTTTCCTTCATGCTTATAAGAATTTACATTCTGACCCAGCAATGTAATTTCTACAAATCCTTCAGATACAGCTTGTTTTACTTCAGAAACAATACCGTGAATACTTCTACTTCTTTCCCGCCCACGTGTGAATGGCACAATACAAAATGTGCAAAATTTATCACACCCACGCATAATAGAAATCCAAGCATTTATTCCTTCTTTACGACTAGGAAATAAATCATCATATACTTCAAATTTGGATAAAGTTGTATCTACTTGGCTTTTTGCAATTGTTTGCTTTCGGGCAAGCAATTCTGGTAATCGTCTGTATGAGTCTGGACCTAATACAATATCCACATATGGCCTATTCTCAAGAATATCATGCTTTAGACTTTGAGCCATACAGCCTAAAACACCAATTAAAACATCGGGTCTCTTTTGTTTTATTAAATCATATCTACCTAATTGAGAATGTACTTTTTCTTCTGCATGTTCCCGGACAGAACATGTGTTTACAAAAATAACATCAGCAGCTTCTAATGATTTTGATTGAGTATAACCTTGTTTTTGCAGTAATCCTTCAACAAGTTCGGAGTCGGCCACATTCATCTGGCAACCGTAAGTTTCAATGAAATACGATGGATTCATAATAGGGATATGTCCCTAATTTTATCTAGATGCGTCTGAAAAGAAATAGTCCAACGGATTTTGAGGAGATCCGTAATAATGGACTTCGTAATGTAAATGCGGTGCGGTTGATCGGCCCGTATTTCCTGTATAACCGATAATATCGCCCCGCTTCACTTTCTGCCCAGTACGAACTTTTAATTTAGACAAATGAGCATAAATCGTCGTATATCCATATCCATGATCAATTTTAATATGATTGCCAAAACCACCAACATAATAAGCTCTTCTTATTTTACCATCGGCAGGAGCATGAATAGGTGTTCCAGTTCGTACAGTAATATCTTGTCCTTGGTGAAATCTTTTTTTATGATCAATTGGATCATCTCTATAACCGTAAGATGAATTTAGATATCCACCATCAATAGGTCGAATGGATGGAATAGCTCGAATACGATCAACATCTGTTTTGACTTGATCATAGATATTTTCATAACTGATTAATTCAAGGTTTACTTTTCGAGATAATTTATCTATATCAAATTCAAGTGCTGTTAATTCTTTATTCACAGCAGGGGCTAGGTTATCCATGGATAATGATTTTTCAGACATAATACCACCAATACCTAACTGCCTAATTTCTTTATCAATATCTGGCATTCCCGCATACGTTCTAACAGCTTGGTCTTTTTCTTCCAATGCTAATATTTGACTATCAAGGAAGTCTAATCGGGTCTTTAATGCATCTAAATTTTGGGATACACTGTGGTAATTCTGTTTGAATTCAGCTAATCTTTTTTGGTACAGCAATTTACTTAAACTATCTGCACTAAAGAATAAGACTGCACCCAACAACACGATTACTGTCGACAAAATAGCAATAAATTGGACTCGGGAAAAATGCACTTGACTTACACCTTTCTCTGTCTCTCTATGGATAATATACCGACTGGTCGGAAAAATTTGTTTCATTTGAGATTATTTATGGTCCTCGGATTCCTAATTTTACAACGAATTAGTCAGTACTTTCAACCGGTTTATCATTAACATCTTCTTCAGAAATTAATTCTTCATTTGTAGATATTTCTTCCTGAATTTCATCAACTTCAATAAAATCTGAATCATCAGTACTACTTCCAATCGGTTCATCTACATCAGAATTCGAATCTAATTCCACCTTTTTCTCGAGAATCTTTTCTTTCAATTCATCAATTTTATCCACATAATTAAAAAAGTCGGTGTTCCCAGTGAAGTTTACAATATTATCTTCTTTGGCTTGGTCATAAACATGTTGTCCTAATAATTCGGTTTGTTTAACCATTTCTTTTCCTAATTGGTGAATATCCAATTTAATTTTTGAAACTCGGGTTAATTCTTCAGTCTTTGCAACAGCAACTTTACTCATTTCTTCAGCTTTTTCAACTGCTGAGCTTCCCCATTCTTTCATATTTTCTTTTAAATCATCCCATAATTTTGACATGGACTTTCCTCTTCTAAATTATTTTTATTATTACTGTAAAAAAAATTACATTCATTTATAGAAAAAACAAGCAGAATCCTAATACAGGAATTAATAGTATTTTTGTACTTAAGAAACATGAATCTCCCTTCAATCCTCAAAAGGATTATTTAAGGCAAAAGTCATGTTTTTATGCACTAAATAATCTCTCACTTGATTGCATACAGCTAAAGAAACACCCTCTTTTGCTTCCTTTGTTGATGCACCCAAATGGGGTGTTAAAATGCAATTAGGTAAATTTAAAAGTGGGTGATTTTCATCAATAGGTTCATTTTCAAACACATCAATTGCGGCTCCGGCTATAATTCCATGTATTAATGCGTGAGCTAAATCAGATTCATTAATAATACCACCTCTAGCAACGTTTATGATGCGAGCCGTTTTCTTCATCATTTTAAATCTATCTACATTAAATAAGTCTTTAGTATCCTTTACTAAGGGAACATGAAGTGTAATAAAGTCGGACTCCCGAGTTAACGTATCTAGATCGACAATTTTTAGATGTGAAGGATCAAAATCATCTTGAGTCAAAAATGGGTCATAGCCAATCATATTCAGACCAAAAGATTGTAATCTTTTTCTAACCTCACTACCAATTTTGCCGCATCCTACAATTCCAAGTGTTTTTCCAAATAATTCCGTACCCACTAAAGCATGGCGATTCCATTGCCCACGATTCAAACTTTCATGTCCTTGTGCTAGGTTGCGAGATACAGCTAAAATCATCCCTACAGTGTGTTCTGCAGCAGAAATAGTATTCACATCCGGCGTATTCATTACCACTATCCCCTGACGAGTTGCTGCTTGAATATCAATATTATCAACGCCCACACCTGCTCTACCAATTATCTCTAGATTATCAGCTTTTTGAATCGCTTCTTCATCTGGATTTGTGCCACTTCTAATAACCCAACCATGTGCTTCAGGTAAAACATGTATCCACTCTTCCCTCGAAGAATTAGCATAATCCAATATATCAAATCCGGCCTCTCTTAATATTGTATAACCAGATTCTGCAATAGGGTCTGTTACTAAAATTTTTTTCATATTTGCTGTCCAATATTATTAAGTGCCGAACCTGCTTTAAACCATTCAATTTGGATATCAGATAATGAATGTGAGACTGTCCCAAAATCGACAGAACCATCACCATGAGTTATTCGAATTTCATGTTCGCTACCAGATGATAATGTATCTAAACCTACAATATCTATCCGATCCATTTCTTGAATCAGATTGTAGATGTTTTTATCATCAAAAGTAAGAGGAAGAATCCCTTGTTTTTTTAAGTTTGTCTCAGCAATTCGAGCAAAACTCCGAGTTATAACCGCTTTACACCCTAAATGCCTAGGCTCCATAGCGGCATGTTCTCGACTAGATCCTTCTCCATAATTTTCATCACCAATGACAACCCAACCTGTTTGTTCCGATTTATAATATCTTGCAATTTGATTAAAGGATTGCCCTGTTTCTCCATTAAGAACATTAGTACCATGTCCCACTTCATCAGTAAAACTATTGATAGCTCCACTATACATATTACCAGAAATATTATCCAAATGACCTCTAAATTTTAACCAAGGACCCGCAGGAGAAATATGATCAGTTGTGCATTTCCCTTTCGCTTTAACTAAAATAGGTAATTGGTTAAAATCATTTCCATCCCATTTTGTAAAAGGTGTTAACAACTGTAGCCGATCACTATCAGGATTTACAACGACCTGAACACCATCTCCAGATTCTGGAGGTGCAACAAATCCAGATTCACCAGAGTCAAATCCATTCTCCGGTAATTCGTCCCCAGCTGGTGCGTTTAGCATCACCTTTTCTCCATCTTCATTTGTTAATGAATCTGTTTTCGGGTTAAAGCTCATGGATCCAGCAATAGCTAAAGCAGTCACAATTTCTGGACTTCCGATAAATGCATAAGTCCCGGGGTTTCCATCAGCTCTTTTAGCGAAATTTCGATTGAAAGATGTAATGATAGAATTTTTCTTCCCATCTTCCATACCATGACGTTTCCATTGACCAATACATGGGCCACAAGCATTCGCTAATACAGTACCACCTAATTCTTCTAAAGTGGCTAATTGGCCATCTCTTTCGATAGTGGCTCGAATTTGTTCAGAACCAGGAGATATCATAAAAGATGATTTTGCTTTCAGACCTTTCGATAATGCTTGTTTAGCAACATGAGCTGCTCGCTCAATATCTTCGTAAGATGAATTAGTACAACTACCAATTAATGCTACACTCAATTCATCTTCATATTCTTGCTCAATAACATCTGCTTTCATTTGAGAAATTGGATGTGTCAAATCAGGTGTGAATGGTCCAACAATATGTGGCTCTAAATCAGATAAATTAATTTCAATAATTTCATCATAATATGCTTCGGGGTTTGCTACAACTTCGTCATCTGCTCGCAGATGACAGTCAATTTCATCAGCTAATTCCGCAACTTCTGTTCTTTCTGTTTGTCTTAAATAGGTTGCCATTTTTTCATCATACGGAAAAACTGAAGTTGTTGCTCCAATTTCTGCTCCCATATTTGTAATTGTAGCTTTTCCCGTACAACTGATAGATTTTGTCCCAGGACCAAAATATTCTACGATTTTTCCTGTTCCGCCTTTTACCGTCATAATACCCGCTAGCTTTAGAATCACATCTTTAGCTGAGGTCCATCCGGATAATTCTCCTGTCAATTTTACACCTGTTACACCTGGCCATCTTAATTCCCATGGCATTCCCGCCATAACATCTACTGCATCTGCCCCGCCAACGCCAATGGCAACCATTCCAAGTCCACCAGCATTAACAGTATGGGAATCCGTCCCAACCATCATTCCACCTGGAAATGCATAATTCTCTAAAATAACTTGATGAATGATACCTGCTCCAGGCTTCCAAAAACCAATTCCATACTTTTGACTTACAGAATGAAGAAAATCATACACTTCACCGTTCACTTTTTCAGCCTGAGCTAAATCTTTCAATGCTCCCACTTCAGCTTGAATTAAATGATCGCAATGGACAGTGGACGGAACAGCTGTTTTTGGCTTCCCTGCTGACATAAATTGCAATAAAGCCATCTGGGCTGTAGCATCTTGCATAGCAACTCTATCTGGATTGAAATATGCATACGTTTCGAATCTTTGCGGTTTTTCTGTAAAGGGTTCTACTAGGTGTGCAAATAGAATTTTTTCTGTATATGTGAGTGGGCGACCTAAAAATGTCCGAGCATTTTCTACTTTTTCACCAAAAGTACTATAAACTTTTTTTATCATCTGTAAATCAAACATGCATTTCTACCTTATTACTCTCAATTTAATATGTGGAACCCAAACGTAAATAAATCGTTTGGAATAAGACATGGAAGTTACAGAATCATAATGACAGTTTTCAATGCGAAGTGATGAATAGTTAGTATAAATTTTGAATGAAGATAAAATGAAATATTTTCTCATTATAGTAGCTTTTTTCCAATTGGGTCTTGCTAGCAGAGCCCAAAATATTCATCAGAATGATTCTGAGCACTTTTCCTTTGATGTAATAACCCATGTACAAACATTGGATGATTTACAATACCAATCTTTTTTGATTGGTCTCCCAAACAAATCTTTTCCACAAGCATCCGTCCAATATTTAGAACCAACTGATTGCCCATTTGATTGTTCTTCTCTTCAAAGTGTACCCGAATTTTGGGCTCAGCAACAGATTGTTCAATCTTTAGAGACTGCTACCTTTGTTGTTTCTCCTGTAAAGGGAAATAATCAATATTATAAAAGGATTCAAATTCAATTTGATTTTGATCATGTGCAAAATCAATTCAGACCACCCACTCAAAATCAAATTCGCTTATTATCTTCGCAAATTATGAATTGGGACTATGCACAAAATTGGATTAAACCTAAAGCTACAAAAAGAATGAAATCTAGTTCCCATCCGGCTGGCACATGGCTATCATTTAAAATTGAAAAAGATGGGATGGCGAAATTGTCCTACAATACTATTTCATCCGTATATAGTCAATTATCTTCCGTAGACCCAAGGTCGTTCATGCTATTTACTGGACCTGATCTTGGAAGGTCAAAAACTCAAGCTACAAACCAATCTATTCAAGAAAATTTGGTCGAAATAGGTATATCTATTTCTGGAGAGAATGATGGTTCATTCGATTCCGGTGATGAAATTATTTTTTATAGTAATGGTCCCAGTGGATATAACGTTTCTAGTGGAACTGTCATTTTTAAGCAAAATTTATATTTCACACAAAATACATATTATTTACTCATCCCAAATGATAATTCTCAGCGCGGGCAGAGGGTGGCCGATGTAGCCATACCAGAAAATATTACTCTATCAATCGATTATGGATTATGTTATGTACATCAAGAGATCGATATGATTAATCCCGCTCACTCAGGACTAGGATGGGCATCAAGCCCAATATCTCACAATGGTACCTATTCCTTAAATATAAATATACCAACACCCGAAACTACAATCGATGCTGGGATTACCATGGGATTTTTAGGTGGTGAACTGACACCAACATCCTACCATAACACAAATCATAAAATTTATTGTTACTACAAAACTGTTGAAATTGGGCTCCATCGCGCCTATGCTTCTTGGTCTTCTATCGGGTCCCATGCGGCTAACTTTATTATTTCTGGATCTGAGTTGTCAAATGGTTCGAATCTTTTTTATGCAGTTAATTCATCAAGTAATAGTAATTCACAACCTTATTTTGATTTCATTAATCTTCAATATGGACGTCACTTATCTGTAAATGATTCGTATGATTTTTATTCCCCAGTTCTTGGGACAAAAGTAAGATTTGTCCTTGATGATGCCCCTTCTAGCTCAACCCATGTTTGGGATATTTCAGATGCTATTAATCCAAAATCTATGATATTAGAAGGGAATTCGGATTTAACGACATTTGATACACAAACATTATTCGCATCTCCTAGTCATTTTGTTGTGTTTCAATCCGATGAACTAGACACAGTATCAACAATTACCAATGAAGGTTTAATGACTTTTCATGGTTTACGAACAAATAATGTAACCGCAGATCACGTTATTATCGGTCCAGAATCTTACCGCGAAAGCGCACAACCACTATTAGAATTAAGATATCCAGCAATGTATGCAAGTATTGAAGATATTTATACTGAATTTTCTGCCGGGAATCAGGACCCGATGGCTATTAGAGCTTTTATTCAATGGACACAAGAGCATTGGGGAAGCCCTACCCCATATACAGTATTTTTAATTGGAGATGCAGATTATGACTATAGAAATATTTCTGGGGAATCTGGGAATATTATTCCAACCATTGAAGTTGGAACTTCATTTTCTTGGGCTACAGATGATCGACTTGCAACATTATATGGTTCTATACCTGAAATAGCACTCGGACGGTTCCCAGCGCGAAATAAAAGTGAATTTGAAGATTATATTGATAAATTAATTGATGCAGAATCTTCTCCTGAACTTGGGCCATGGCGTCAACGAGTTACATTAATTGCAGATGATGGGGCTCGGCCAGAAAAAGATGCTTGGGAAATTGGAACAGGAAAAAGCCATACTAATAATTCAGAAGATTTAGCTTCTATAATTCCTCCCACAATTGAAATCAATAAATTATATATGTTAGAATTCCCCGAAGAAAGTGACGCTTCCGTCTATGGTGTTGTAAAACCCGAAGCCACTCAAGCTGTAATAAATGCTTTGAATGAAGGAACTGCAATTATCAATTATATTGGACATGGATCATCAACTCAACTAGCACAAGAACGATTACTCTATTTAGATCGAGGTGATATTCAATTAATGAATACAGGGAATAAATATCCTGTATGGATCGTTGGGACATGTTCCTTTGGGCATTTTGACGACTTACATATTGAATCTTTCTCAGAAGAACTTATTAGAACTCCAATGAATGCGGCAGTAGCTGTTATTAGTACCACTCGAAAGATTACTGTATCTGGAAATGCAAATTATTCTGAAGATCTTTTTTCAACAATTTTTCCTGAAGGTGGTGTAACAACTTTACCCATTGGTTCTATTCTGAGGAATATTAAAACAGGATATGGTGAAGGAGAATATTTTACATTATTTGGCGACCCTGCTATGAAACTCCCAATCCCTTCAGATACATTAACTATTTCTTCTATTTCTCCTGATACAATCGAAACATTAGCCTTAGGATCTTTTATAGGGCAACAATCCGCTATCGATAAATCAGGTACAGGTATTGTGGCGTTGAGAGATGCGAAAAGAATGGTTACGCGTGAATACAATATTGCTTCAACAACACAGTCTGTGTCATATTCACTTCCTGGGCCACTTCTATTCAGAGGTCAATTTTCATTTTCAGGAAATCAATTAAATGGAGATTTTCGTATTCCACTCGATATTTCATATTCAAATGAGAATGCTGAAATGAATATATATATATATGAGAATGATGGTAATGGTGAAGCGTTAGGAAATAAAAACAATATTCCTTTAAGAGGTGGAAATTCTACATCTGATGCTCAAGGTCCGATTATATCATTTGAAGCTCATGATGGACGCATCATTTCTACAGGAGACCACGTTGACAAAGAAAATCCAATCGTCATTAGACTATCAGATGCTATGGGAATAAACTTAACAAATGAAATTGGTCATGAAATAATGTTAACTGATTTACAAAGCCAAAGTAGCGAAAATATTACCAATGATTTTATATACGATATAAATAGCATTACTACTGGGACTATCCCATACCAAGTTTCATCAAATGAATCTACCGTTAAATTCACTATTAAAGCATGGGATAGCGCAAATAATCCATCAGAAAAGACTCTTTCATTAAACATAAGTGAATTACAATCTTTAGGATTATATAATATTTTTAATTATCCAAACCCTTTTTCTAATGAAACTCAATTCACATTTGAATTAAACCTGACCGCAGATATAACATTAGCAATCTTTACATTGGGTGGCAGAAAAATTATGGAATTTATTCCCACTGAATACACATCTGGCTATCATACCATTGACTGGAATGGTAATGATGCTTTTGGTGGACAATTAGCAAATGGCGTATATTTATATAGAATTCAAGCGGAAGCTAATGGCAAAAAAGTATCGTCCATTGGTCGAATTGCAAAATTTAGATAAAACAACTACAATGACAAAAACACCAGAAATAATATTAGCGTCAACATCCCCTCGAAGAAAACAATTATTGGAACAAATAGATTTATCATTTGAAATAATTCCAAGTTCAGTTCATGAAGATTTTTCCATATCACTTGAACCGGAACAATTTGCAATGCATTACGCTCAAGCAAAAGCAGAAAATGTTGCTTTACAACATCCAGGTTCATTGGTTATAGGCGCTGATACAATTGTTGTTTTTGATGGCAAAATATTGGGAAAACCGAAAGATGAAAATGATAGCTTCAATATGCTTTCCATGCTATCCGGACAAACACATAAAGTGGTTACAGGTGTATCTATTCAATGGAAAAATAATAATATTAATGATACATTTTTTGAAACGACATATGTTACTTTCACTCGTTTTGACAGCAATGCCATCAACTGCTATATTGAGACTTACCATCCTTTTGATAAAGCTGGAAGTTATGGTATTCAAGATTCTTTTTCTGTATATGTAAAAAAAATCGAAGGTGATTTTTATAATGTAATGGGATTTCCGCTTTCGGCCTTTTTTAAACGATTTTCTGATATCATTCATTAGTATGATTCAAGTTACAAATTCGATATCTATCCCAGAAAAAGAAATCCAATATATGGCTATTCGGGCATCTGGACCTGGCGGACAACATGTAAATAAATCTTCAACAGCAATCCAACTAAAGCTTAAAATAAGTATTTCATCTCTCCCTCAGGACATAATACCAAGATTACGACGCATTGCTGGATCCCATCTGTCAAATGATGATACTATTGTGATTAAGGCTCAAAATCATCGATCCCAAAAAATGAATAAAGCTGAAGCACTCAACCGGTTAATAGCAATGATTATTGAATCAACAAAAAAACCTAAAGCTCGTAAACAAACATCTATCCCTAGAAAAGAAAAAGTAAAACGCCTGAAGGATAAAAAACATCAGAGCTTAAAGAAAGAATATCGGAAACCACCCAAAGCTGAAAATGATTAAAATGAGTTGTTTTATGAATTGTCACCCAAGATTCATTCCATTAATTTCCCCTACGAATTTTTAGATTATGGCACAATTTTACTTAGAATTAAAAACACTACGTGAATCGAGAGGCATCTCTATAGAAGAACTCGAATCTCGCACCAAAATCAATATCCGCTATTTACGCGCGATTGAGAAAGGTGAATTCGATGTTATGGAAATGCCATATTTAAGATTATTTCTAAGAGCATATGCAGAAGAAATTGGTGGCGATTCTACCAATGCCCTAGAGCAATTAGATTCATTTACTGGGACAGTGAAAAAGAAACCTATCCCTATGGTTCAAGAAGATACTACAGATGATATTCCTGGATATCCGTCTAAGGATACGACCGAAAAGAACAAACCTTCATTCCAAACAGATCAAAAGTTGCGTCAGGATATAATTAAAGGGAGTGTTTTACTTTTAATATTTATTTTTGCTATTGTCATTTTTAGATCCATATTTACAGAAAAAAGTAGTGTGCAGCTTGACCCAAAAATGACAATTAATTCAAATATCGAAACTGCGATCATTACCGAATCTAAAATAACAGCTCAATACCAAGCAGTTTCTTCCAGTAATGCGATGCTAGACGTTGATCCACCTTTTTTTGTGTCGATTCAATCTCAACGGAATATGAGCTTTTTACACTCCTTCGATGGTGGTACAAGTCAAACTATTACTTTATTTGCGGGTGTTAATAAAATATTACCTGCATTTATAGAATCTGGAAATATTTTATTTCCAAACTCTTTGGGTGTTACAACTCTTATAAATGGAGTTAGCCCGGGATTAATAGAAGACCAAGAATACCCTGTACGTATCGAAATCATTAGTACACCGCCTAGCGTAAAAATTACACATTACGCTCCAAGCTTCAACTAAATAACCCACAAAAACCCATATCTGTTATCACCCTATTAAATAGGGACTTCCAGCATTTATATTAAAATATTTATTAATAATTATTGACATTATTCCTTCTAATAAGTAAGATAGTGGGTAGTTGTGGGTAATTATCCCTTTTAAACAATGACTTTAAGTGCAAACAGATTCATTGGCGAATACGCCTATTCCATTGATGCGAAAGGTCGCGTCAATATTCCTGCCAGATTCAGGCAAGCCCTATCAGTTGAAAATGAAGGGACCTTTTTTACAACTCGTGGTTTTGACCGGTGTATCTATGTTATCCCAGCCATCATATGGATGGATATGGAAACTGAACTCAGCAATCTGTCATCAGTATCTGGAATAAATAGAACTTTTATCCGCAATCAAACGCGACATGCTTCCTCTTCCACATATGATAAGCAGGGACGTATTACTCTTCCTTTGTCCCTGCTTGAATACGCTGGCATCGAAAAGGAAGCCACTATTATTGGCATGATTAATAAAATTGAAATTTGGAACCCTGATTATTTAACTGAAAATGATCAAAACAATCTCAACCTAGATTCGAATGCATACGATGATCTGGCTGGCAAAATTATTCTCTAATGAAATCATCACCATCTCGGGACACGCAATTACCGCATATCCCTGTTATGGTCAACGAGGTATTACAATACCTCAATATCAATCCAAATGGAATTTATGTGGATGGAACCGTGGGAGCGGGCGGTCATTCCAAGCACATACTCAACCAACTTTCTCCCACAGGAACTCTCGTTGGTTTTGATCGAGACAATGAGGCCTTGGATCTTGCCAAGAATACACTTTCTGCCTCTCCGTCTCGGATCAATCTCGCCTGTGCGTCCTATCATACTTTCCCATCATTCCTTCATTCTAAAGGAATGTCAAGCGTGAACGGGTTTTTATTAGACTTGGGCCTTTCTTCCATGCAGCTCGATGATGCTTCTCGTGGGTTTGCTTTCTCTAAGAGTGGCCCACTTGATATGAGGTTTGACCAACAATCTGATCTTGATGCTACTTCCTTAATAAACCATAGCTCCGAAGAAGAAATAGCTAATATTATTTATGAATATGGCGAAGAAAGACTCTCACGACGCATCGCGAAATCTATTACCAATAAAAGACCTATTTCTACTGTGGATGAACTCTATGAAGCTATTCGGACAGCAACGCCACCTCAGCATAGAAATAAAACATTAGCTAGAGTGTTTCAAGCATTTCGAATTGCAGTAAACCAAGAATTGGAAAAACTGGATTCTTTTTTGTCGTCTTTTATGGATTCATTATTAATTGGTGGTAGGATTGTTATTATGAGTTATCACTCCCTTGAAGATCGTATGGTAAAACATGCTTTTAAGTCACTTAAGCAAGCTGGGGAGCTAAAGGTGCTAACAAAAAAACCAGTTATGGCTAGTGACGAAGAAATACAAATAAACCCTAGGTCAAGAAGTGCAAAATTACGTGCTGCAGAAAGGATTATATAATGGCTCGTCGAAAGAAATCTAAAAAACAAAGTGAGCTATGGCAAACAACCTTATTCTTTGTTTCGACAATTGCCGTAATCGGTTGTCTTATTATTTATCTTTGGGTTTACACTGAAATAGATGAATCATTATTAGCTATTGAAATCCAAAATTCAACTGTTTCTGAAATTTCAAATGAAATTGAGGAACTTAAAAGCAAAATTGAAATGCTATCACGCCCTGATGTGATTGCAAAAAAAGCGACTGATCAGCTCGGGATGGTTGTAGCACACCCAGAAACATTATCCATAGAATTAAATGCAGGCATGCTCAACACCCTATGACAAAAACATACCTGAAATATCGAAATCGAGTAACAGTGATTTCAAGCATTGTGCTTATAAGCTGGGCTGGATTATCTTTCCGCTTATTCGATATAATGGTATTAAATGGTAAAGAATATCATAAGATAGGCTTAAAGCAAGGATTAATAGAAAAAACTATTCCAGCAAATCGTGGGAATATATATGATAGAGACGGTCGCCCCTTAACTCGAAATATTATACACTACACATTAGAAGCCAATCCCCAAAAAGTTCAGAATAAAAAGGAGCTTGCAGAACTTATTCATAATCGAACTGGGAAAGGTATTGATTATTATTTAACTAAATTAAATAGAAAAGGAAAATTTGTCTATTTAGAGCGGAACTTGAGTCGGGATGTTGTGGGCACACTGATTGCCACTCAAATAAAGGGATTCAAAATTAAGCGAGAATATAGACGATACTATCCTCATGAAACGATGGCATCTCAAGTTCTTGGTTATACCAGTGTTGATGATGATGGTATTTCTGGATTAGAAAAAGATTTTAACCAGGAATTGAAAGGTCAATCAGGGAGCATTATAAAGTCAAAATATGGGAATGGAAAAACACAATTTTCACCTAATCTTCCTTATACGCCTGAGCAAGATGGAAATGATATTCAATTAACATTGGATCTTGAATACCAGTCTATATTGCAAGAAGAGTTAAATCGTAGACTTAAGGAAACAGGCGCTAAAACTGCAACTGGCATTATTATGGACCCTCAAACAGGTGAAATACTTGCCATGGCAACTGAACCTGGTTTTAACAATAATCAGTCTTCAGAATCACCAGCTGATTTTCACAGGAATCGTGCTTTAACTGACCAGTTTGAACCAGGCTCAACATACAAAGTTGTTCCTGCGGTCGCAGCCTTTGAACAAAAGGTTGTTGATTTAACAGAAGAGTTTAATTGCGAAAACGGATCCTTTATGTATAAGAATATTCCAATTCGTGACCATGAAGAATATGGACTACTGACTTTTCCACAAGTCATTGAACACTCAAGCAATATTGGAATCATTAAAATTGCAGAACGGCTTGGGCAGGAAGAATTATATAAATATTCTCGCGAATTTGGTTTTGGTTCTCAAACTAGAATTTCATTTAAAGGTGAGTCATCAGGTACATTGAAACCCATTGATCGTTGGAGCCATATATCACTTGGTCAAATTTCCATGGGGCATGAAGTGGGAGTCACTGCCCTTCAATTAGCTTCTGCATATTCTTCTATTGCTAATGGTGGTTTTTTAGTTGTTCCTAAAATCACACGTCAAATAATGAGCCCCGATGGAGAAATACTTCGGAAAGAAAATCCTGAAATAACGCGGAAAGTAGCCACAGGTAAGACAATGTCTGAAATTACAAATATGTTATGTAGAGTTGTAAAAACAGGTACTGGTACTGGAGCAGAAATTTCGGGGTGGAATGTTGCAGGTAAAACAGGAACAGCACAAAAGTATATAGATGGGAAATATTCTGATTCAAAGTTTATATCAAATTTCGTAGGATTCCTTCCAGCAGATAATCCTCAATTATTAGGCGTTTTTGTCCTTGATGAACCTAAAGCAGGATATCACTGGGGTGGAATTGGGGCTGCGAAAATATTTAATCGAGTCATGACCCGTGTAATCAGTATGGATGATAAAATTACGCCTCCATCTAAAAAGCATTACGTCCATCCGAAAGATAAGGTTGATGTAATTCTTGTTGATTCAAAAAAATTGGTTGTGGAGAATGCGTCAAGCCTCCCTATATCATTGTCCACAAAAAGTGTTATGAAATATGTCATGCCAGAATTGCGGGGTATGAGTATGCGAAAGGCAATGACAACACTTCGTGAATCTAATTTGAAATATAAATTAACTGGATCAGGAAGTGTTGTATGGCAAAGCCCAAGTCCTGGAACTTATATATCATCTGGTACCGTATGTAGAGTAGGATTAAAATGAATCAATCACTTCATACACTTATAGATCAACTCGTTCCAACTGAACTCAATAACTGGCCAAACGTTCCTGTTACTGGTATAAAAATCAACTCAAACACCGTTGTGCCGGGGGACTTATTTATTGCTATCCCTGGAACTCATTTAGATGGACATGATTTTGTTCATGACGCCATTGAAAAGGGTGCATCCGCGATTGTATCAAATGGACGCGATTTAGGGTCATTATCAGTTCCGCAGGTTAAAGTAGCAAACCCACGAAGAGCTGCATCAGTATTGGCTGATTTATATTATGGACAACCGAGTAAAGAATTAACGATTATTGGCATAACTGGAACGAATGGAAAAACAACCATCGCATCTATCCTTACGTCTATTTTAATTGAAGCTGGTATCCAAACTGCACAAATGGGAACCCTTGGACTAATTGCCGATGGTTTTCCCAAAGAAAATAATTTAACAACGTCCGACTCCATTACCCTGCATCAAACATTCCGATCTCTTGTTGACGCAGGTTTCTCTCATGTTGTAATGGAAGTATCATCGCATGCGTTATCTCAATACCGTGTAGCAGATGTTCAATTTAATATTGCTATATTTTCAAATCTTACTCCAGAACACTTGGATTACCATCATACGATGGAAGATTATTTTTTAGCGAAATCAAAATTGTTTTCAATGCTGGGTTTAGATGCAACATCTATTATAAATGTTGATGAATCTAGTGGAAAAAGATTATTAGAAATTTCGTCTGCTCCTACCTTAACTGTTTCTCGTCATGAAGAAAAAGATATTCATTTTACTCAAGCTTCATCTGAGTTAGATGGTATTGAAGGCATTGTCATGGCAGGTACTCAAGAATACTCAATCAAATCATCTCTTATTGGATCTTTCAACCAAGAAAATATTTTACTCGCCGTTTCGGCAGCCCATGCACTCGGAGTTGAACCAAATAATGTTTCTAATGGTATTACACGATTGAAAAGTGTAGCCGGTCGCATGGAAACCATCACTTTGCGGAAAGGTGGTGTCGTTATAATTGATTATGCTCATACAACTGATGCTTATGAAAAGGTATTATCGACGATTCAAGAGATTGTACCTGTAGGGAAAAGTATTTTTACTGTATTTGGAGCAGGAGGTGACAGAGACAAATCAAAACGCCCCGAAATGGCAAGAATTGCTGAAAAATACAGTGACCATTGTTTTGTAACACCAGACAATCCACGTACTGAAAATCCTAATCAAATATTAAACGAAATTGTTTCAGGGTTTTTGAGTGATCATTTTACCGCATATCAAGATCGGTCATCTGGCTTGAAAGATGCATTAAATCGCTTGAAGGCGGGAGATGTAACAGTAGTCTTAGGAAAAGGTCGGGAAAATTATCAGGACATAAATGGGATCAAAATTTCTTATTCCGATTTAGAAATAATTGAGAACTATCGATGAGAATAGATATAAAAAGCCCCGAGCAATTTGGCCAAATATTTTCTAAAATTACTGGGAAATTCCTAAAAACTCCTGTACGAGGTATTGTAACAGATAGCCGAGAATGCCAAGAAGGTGATTTATATATTGCTTTAGCGGGTGAACGAGTTGATGGCCATCGTTTCCTTGAAACAGTAAATAACTTAGGCGCAACGGCAGCATTAGTTAGTAACTCAGATCAATCAATTTCAAAAATGCAACAAATTGTTGTGGGAGACCCTCTAAAGACAATTGGGCGAATTGCTCGGCATTGGAGACGACAATTTGATATACCCATTATTGGTATCACTGGGTCTAATGGAAAAACATCTACAAAAGAATTATTATCTCATATATTAGAGTCAAATTTTAAAGTGCACGCCACGCAGGGGAATTTCAATACATCTATTGGACTTCCCCTCACCCTTTTAACGCTAAATGGAACCCATAGCATTTCAATATTAGAAATGGGTGCTAATCAACCTGGAGATATTGCATATTTATGTGAAATTGCAGAACCAACGCACGGACTCATTACAAATATAGCTCCTGCACATCTAGCTGGATTTGGAAGTATTGAAGTGATCGCTCAAACAAAGGGGGCATTATTTACATCTCTTAAAAATGGGATTTCATTTGTCAACTTAGCTGATGAAAAAGTACAATCTATCCCTACATATGGGGAAGTTGTTTCATTTGGTCTTACGGCGGATTGTGACTACCCTGTTGATATACATGAAGAACAGAATGGTAATTTAACACTCACGATCGATGCTGAAGAAGTTCAGACTGAATCTCAAAATTTCTCCTTTATTAAAAATATGATTTCAGCAGCATCCATTGCTATTACATTGGGGATTAGCTGGGACACACTTCGTAAAAAGATTCATACATTTACGCCCCCTGCTGGTCGATGCCAAGTAAAACAATTCAATGATATTACCGTTATAGATGATACTTATAATGCAAATTTATCTTCAAGTTTAGCTGCATTGGATTATTTAAAAGCATTCAGTGGAAATGGAAGACGAATATTCGTTTTTGGTGATATGTTCGAACTTGGAGAAAGTTCACAACGACAGCATGAGAAGATTGGGCAGAAATGCACAAAAATTGGATTAGATGCAGTTTATACGGTTGGTGATGAAACCATTTATACAGATCAAGCTATTACACGTGGCTTTCACCAACATTTTGAAGCAAAAGAATCACTTATTGATGCTTTGAAAAAAGGATTACAATCAGGGGATAAAATTTTAATCAAAGGTTCTCGTGGAATGGCAATGGAAAAAATTATTTCGGGAGTATTCCAAAGCTAATGTTATACCAACTCCTAACATCTGTTAAAGAATCATTTTCATTTTTAAATGTATTTGAATACATCACTTTTCGTTCTGCATCAGCAGCTATTACTGCATTAGTCATAAGCTTTATTATTGGGCCCTGGATTATCCACATACTACAAAGTCATCAAATTGGTGAAGAGATTCGCCAAACAGGGCCCGATAGTCATTTAAAGAAAAAAGGAACACCTACAATGGGTGGGCTTCTTATTTTAAGTGCTGTACTTATACCAACCTTTCTTTTTGGAGATTTAAGTAACACATTCATTCAAATTATTATTATATCCACTTTATGGATGGGAGTATTTGGATTTCTTGATGATTACTTAAAAGTGATTAAAAAATCGAAAGCAGGACTCATTGCTCGATATAAAATGGCAGGACAAATAATATTAGGTATTATTGTCAGTTTTTGGATATTAAATACACCCGAGTTTGCCCATATCGCATCAAAAACATCCATTCCATTTTTTAAGAATTTTGAAATTGACTTTGGTTTAATGTATCCGTTAATTGTAATCCTAGTTATAACAGGAACGTCTAATGCCGTCAACTTAACAGATGGTTTAGACGGACTTGCTGCTGGACTTTTAGCTATAGCATTTACTGTTTTTGCTGCTGTTGCATATATTTCTGGGCGTGTTGATTTTTCAGATTATTTAAATATTTTATACTTACCCGGAGCTGGTGAATTAACAGTATTTGCGTCAGCAATGGCTGGTGCTTGCTTGGGGTATTTATGGTTTAATGCAAACCCTGCGGATATATTTATGGGAGACACTGGTTCCCTTTCATCTGGTGCAGCATTGGGGACACTCGCCGTACTATTAAAGAAAGAATTATTATTATTTATTATCGGAGGCGTTTTCGTTTGGGAGGCGGTATCTGTCATTTTACAGGTTGGGTATTTTCGATGGACAAAATCCAAATATCCTGAAGGGAAACGACTTTTTAAAATGGCACCTATCCATCATCATTTTGAATTATCTGGTTGGCCTGAATCTAAAGTTGTCATTCGATTTTGGATTATTGGCCTTTTGTTAGCTCTTTTTTCTTTAACCACATTTAAGATTCGTTAGATGGATATCCAAAATAAAAATAATATTAATATTTCAGGAAAAGCTATATCCATTATAGGGCTTGGCCGAAGTGGTATCGCAGCTGCTAAATTGGCTCAGCATCATGGCGCACAGGTTTTTATTAGTGATGCTAGTTCATCTGAATTAAATCGCCATACTCTAAATGAATTGAAATTATTAAATATCTCAGGAGAAGAAGGTGGTCATTCAGATCGTATTTATAATGCAGATTTATTGGTGATATCACCAGGAGTTCCAAAAGATAGCCGAGTTATTTTAAAAGCAATCAAATGTGGAATTCCAGTTGTTGGTGAAATTGAATTTGCTTATTGGTTTTCAAAATTTCCGATTATTGCTGTTACAGGATCAAACGGAAAAACTACAACAGTAAATATCTTAGGTAAAATTTTTAAAACTGAAACAATCCATGGGACCATTTGTGGAAATGTTGGTATTCCATTTTCACAAGAAGTATTGGCTGATACGATTAATCCAGACCTTAAAAGAGTATATATCCTTGAAATATCTAGCTTCCAAATGGAGTCTATCTATCATTTTCATCCAAATTATAGTTTATTCCTGAATATAACACCTGATCATCTTGATAGACATGGTACATTAGACAATTATATTCATTGCAAATTGAGAATGGCAGAAAATCAAACAGAAGATGATACCGTTATTTACAATCAGAATGATCTTGAATTACAACATGCATTTGTAAATCATAAATCAAAAGTTATTCCCTTTAGCACGATACATCAATCCGGATTATTCCGAATGAATGAAACAAAAATTTATGGACCCGACCAAGAGTCATTTATTGGATTGAGCCAAATTAAAATTCCTGGGCAGCATAATATTGAAAATATAATAGCTGCCTCTACCCTCTCGTTTGAGTTTGGGATTTCTTTATCGCATATTTCAAAAACGGTTTCAGAGTTTACTGGAGTCGAACACCGTTTAGAATATGTCACCGAAATTGATGGCGTAACGTATATCAATGATTCTAAAGCAACGAATCTTGAATCTGTTATTGTTGCATTAAGCAGTTTTAAACAACCTTTAATTTTGATCCTTGGTGGTCGAAATAAAGGGGCTGATTTTCATAATCTCCTTCCACATACTAAAGTAAACCAAGTGAAACGGGTTATCTCGTATGGAGAAGCTCGTCACGAAATTACCGATTCTTTTGGGGATGCGGTGAGATCTGAATCTATTTTGGATCTCAGGGATGCGGTAGTGACAGCTAAAAACCTGGCCAGCTCAGGAGATGTAGTATTATTATCTCCTGGCTGTGCCAGTTTTGATCAATTTGATCATTTCGAAGAACGAGGGAAAATGTTTAAAAATTGGGTAAAAGAATTGGAATGGGTAAAATGAATCTAGATGTCATTATAAAAAAATATGATCGTGCATTACTTATTTGCCTTCTTCTATTAGCAGGTGTTGGAACAATTATGCTCTTTAGTGCTAGTTCGCCCATATCTTTATTAGAATCAAATAATCGAACTAATATGCTTTATCTTGAAGCTCATTTAAAACGATTACTAATTGGTGTAGTCATTATGTTTATCACACTCTCTGTCGATTATAGAATTTTGAAACGATTCGCTCCTGGGATAATGATTGGCGCTATTTTCCTATTAGTATTAACCAAATTTTTATTCTTATTGAAGGGAAACCACTCTCCTGCTCGATGGGTATATATTGGTTCTTTCTCAGTACAGACTTCAGATATTGCCCGATTTGCCGTATTGATTTACACTTCCTATTATTTAGATAAAAAAAGGTCTCAAATCCATGATTTCCAAACTGGATTATTGCCCATCCTAGGCGTTCTTTCATTGGTAATGGGGTTAATTGTTATTCAACCAGATTTTAGTACTGCAGCTATGATTGGTTTCATTGGAATTGCTCTTATTTTTATTTCAGGCGCCAAAATATCTCACTTATCATTTTCAGGGGCTGTAGGCTTATTAGTTGCTATACCGGTACTTTTATCTAAACCATATCGATTAGCGAGAATCTTATCTTGGTTTGGAATTGGTACTAATCCAGCAGCAGACTATCAAGCAGATCAATCTTTAATTAGTCTTGGGAATGGCGGTTGGTTTGGCCTTGGGCTAGGAAATAGTATGGAAAAAAACCTTTTCCTCCCCACCCCGCATACAGACTTTATTTTCGCAATTATAGGGGAAGAACTTGGTTTTATTAGAGCAATCCTTGTATTAGTTCTATTCGTATTCATATTTCACCGAGGGATTAAAATAGCAAAACAATGCACAGATCCTTTTGGTGTTTTTTTAGCTATTGGTATTTCATTTAATATTATTCTTTACGCATTTACAAATGCAGCAGTAGTAACAGGAATTTTTCCCGTTACAGGTCTACCAATGCCTATGATTAGTTATGGTGGATCTGGAATGGTTATTAATCTGGCAATGATTGGTATTTTATTGAATATCAGTCAAGCTAGACGATCTGTTTCCCATAAAAAAGGTTGGAGCCCAGCATATAGTGGCTAATGCATTACGAATCATGATTGCAGGTGGTGGAACAGGTGGCCATTTATTCCCAGCATTAGCTATTGGAGATGAAATAAAATCTAGACACCAAGATGCAGAGGTACATTATGTTGGATCAACTTTTGGTATGGAGGCTAAAGTTTTTCCGGTAAAGGGTGTCTGGCATACATTGGTTCCTATCCGCGGACTTCAAAGAGACTTGAGTTTTAGAAGTTTAGGGCGGAATATATTATTACCAGGTCGCATCATTCAATCCATAATTAAAATTAAATCGCTCATTAGAGAATTTTCACCCCAAATTGTTATTGGAACTGGTGGCTATGCGAGCGCTTTGCCTTTATATGTAGCATCTGGGGAAAAAGACCCTATCCCAATTTTATTACAAGAACAAAATTCATTTCCTGGGATTACAACCCGATGGTTCGCTCAAAAAGCAAAAGCTGTTTGTGTAGCTTTCCAGGATTCTGTTGAATTTTTAAAAGCAGAACCCATTTTAACGGGCAACCCTGTTAGGGCTGGTATTGCAAATGGGAATAAAGAAAGTGCGCTAAAATCATTTTCTCTTAATAAAGATAAAAAAACAGTATTCCTTTTTGGTGGTAGTCAAGGGTCGGCTTATTTAAATACCCAAATGTTTCAAGCAATTGATTCGCTATTGGAGTCTGGTATCCAAATATTATGGCAAACCGGCGACGTAGCATTTGAATCTTATAAACAATTTGATTCTGAGAATGTACGTGTTTATCCATTTATTAATGATATGGCAGGCGCATATGCTCTTGCAGATTTAATCATTTCCAGAAGTGGCGCACTCACTTTGGCTGAAATTACAGTATGTAAAAAACCAAGTATTCTTATTCCATTTGAAGGTGCAGCTGGCAACCATCAAACTAAAAATGCTCAAGCAATGGTTAATTCAGGAGCATCTCAAATATTATTTGAAAAATCTCTATCACAAGGCGATTTCACAAGAGCTATTCTAGGTGTCATCAATAACCAGAGTCAATTAAATATAATGAGTGAAGCAGCAGGTCAATTAGGCAAACCAAATGCAACAAGCGATATTGTAGATAACATTCTGGAGATTACCAAATGACCGTCTTTAGAAAAGTATCAAAAATCCATTTTATTGGTATCGGTGGCATTGGTATGAGTGGAATTGCTGAATTACTATTAAATCTTGGATTCGACATTACTGGTTCTGATTTACATTTATCTGATAATGTTCAAAGATTACAATCATTAGGTATTTCGGTTGCAATTGGACATGACCCAGATAACATTAATCATGCAGATGCTGTTGTTTATTCAAGTGCGGTCCCACAAGAAAATCCTGAAATTGTAATGGCGCATCAAAAAGGAATCCCTGTCATTCGACGAGCTGAAATGCTGGGTGAATTAATTTCAATGAAAGAAACAAGTATTGGTGTAGGCGGTACACACGGAAAAACATCTACATCATCGATGATTGGAAGTATTCTTGCCCATGGTAAAAAAGACCCAACCCTTGTCGTAGGCGGACTCGTTAAAAGTTTAGATTCTAATTCTAAATTAGGTGATGGTAATATAATTGTTGTGGAGGCAGATGAATTTGATAGAAGCTTCTTAGCTCTAAAACCTACCATTGGCGTCATTACTAATATTGAATTAGAGCATACAGATTGTTATAATGATTTACAGGATTTGCAAGATACCTTCTTGCAATTCGCACAAGCAGTGCCATTTTATGGAGAAGTAATAGTATGCATGGACTCCCCTGCTCTTTTTGAAATTTTACCAAAAATAACGCGTCCAGTAACAACTTATGGACTTTCTGATGGCGCTGATTATCAAGCAGTGAATTTATCTTTTGATGCATTCTCTTCAACATATTTTATTAAACATCATAATTCGATTATAGGTGATATCACATTAAATGTACCTGGTGAACACAATATATTAAATTCACTTGCAGCAGTTATCATCGGGTTAGAAATGGGACTAGATTTTGAAACTGTCAAAGATGGAATCCATTCCTACGAAGGAGTTAGACGACGGTTTGAGTTAAAAGGTATTGAAAATAATATTATGGTTGTTGACGATTATGCGCATCATCCAACAGAAGTATTGGCTACTTTAAATGCTGCTAAAGCTGGTTGGGATCGACGTCTTATTTCTGTTTTTCAACCGCATTTATTCTCACGGACACAAGAATTTTTCAGAGAATTTGGTCAAGCATTAATTACGAGTGATATTGTTATTATTACAGATATTTATCCAGCTCGCGAAAAACCTTTACCTGGTATTACAGGAGAAATGATTTATAAAGAATGTATAAATAGTGGACACGCACAGGTGTCTTATGTCCCAGATTTAGATGATGTTATTCTGGCGCTAGACAATTTAGTGATACCCGGAGATTTAGTAATAACCTTAGGCGCAGGAAACATTTGGCGTTATAGTGAAAAATATATTCAACATTTATCAACGGTCAATGCCGAGGTATGAATTGGATCACATGGCAGAATTAAACAAAATAGTTAAAGGTCAATTGGTTGAAAATGAACCAATGGCTCTCCATTCATCATATGGAGTGGGTGGCCCTGCCAAAGCGTACATCACGCCTAAAAATGTAAATGATTTATCTCGTATTCTTCAATATGCTCATTCTCATGGAATTAAAACATTTTTTGTGGGGTCCGGGTCAAATATTTTAGTTAGCGACACAGGTATTGATGGGTTAGTGATATCACCAGCAAAGGCATTAACAGATCTTTCAATTAATGATGGAAAAATAAATGCAGAGTCGGGCGTTATGTTGGGACGTTTGGTACGAGAATCCATCAAAAGAAATTTAACTGGATTTGAAGGATTAGGTGGCGTGCCAGGAACATTGGGTGGAGCTATCATGATGAATGCTGGTGCTTTTGGGCATGAAATATCAAATTCACTTGTGTCTGTTACAGTGATGCAAATGGATGGCACCATAAATACATTGCTCAAAAATGATATTACTTTTTTATACAGATATTCATCCATCGATTCAAAAAGTTTTATTGTAAGTGCTCTTTTTGACTTAGAAAAAAGTGATTTTATTAATATTCAGAATAAAAGGAAAAAAGCGAGTGAAATACGAAAATCATCTCAACCTTTAAAATATCGTTCTGCCGGAAGTGTTTTTAAAAATCCAAAACCAAATGTCGCAGCAGGTTATTTAATCGATCAAGCTGGATTAAAGGGATTGCGCCAAGGGGATGCTGAAATATCTGAAAAGCACGCCAATTTTTTTATTAATCATGGAAAAGCAACTGCAACGGATATATCAACATTAATCCAAATTGCGAGAAAAGAAGTCAAAGAAAAATTTAACATTATGTTAGAATTAGAAATAAAAACATTCGGGTTTGATGAAAATGAATTATTACCAAATGGCTAAAAAGAAATCAAACAACATATTTAATAATCTTCTACGCGTTAGCTTAGCCATCCTTACGATAGGTCTTATCTGGATATCAATTAGTTGGGTGAATTTCCGCGGGTATATGGATATTAATAATTATTCCTATAAAGGAGATATTCGAATTTCAGAAAGTGAATATGCTGGTTTAATAGGTGATATTACTAAGCAAACTCATTCAGAAGTCGATTTAATTGAAATCCAAGAACGAATAGAGATGCATCCTTATGTACAAGCCACACGTGTAAGCCATCAATTCCCATCTACAGTTCATATAGAAATTGTTGAACGAGAACCACTTGCTATTTTGAATGGTGATCCAATGGTATTCTTAGATGAAAATTATTTTGTGATGCCTGAAGTTGGAAACTTAGAAGATTTGAATGTGCCTATTTTATCCAACTATAATCCGGATCCAGAATTATACCCAATTGGGAATAAAGCCAACTCTGTAAAAGTTCAAGAATCAATAAAATTATTACAAAAAATCCAAAATGACTACGAATCACTTTATCAAAATATTTCTGAAATGTCACTCAATACCGATGATGAATTCATAATTGTCCTTATTGATCAACCCACAAAAATCCGATTAGGTCGAAATAATATTTGGACCAAGCTACTTGTGTTAAAAGAATTTGAAATTGCAATTCAAGGTAAAAAAAGTTTAACTGATTATGCTTATTTAGATATGAGATATTCAAATCAAGTGATTGCAAAGGAACGATTATGAAGCGTGGCACTCAATCACAGGGCCAAAACATAACTGTTGGAATCGATATTGGTTCTTCGAAAGTCTGTTGTGCTATTGGAGAATTGATGGCAGATAAATCCACTAAATTGCTTGGGATTGGAATTGTCCCATCCAAAGGGATGAAGCGTGGCAATATTGTTCATCGTGATCAACTTATTGAACAAATTGAAAAAGCTGTTCAATCAGCTGAAATGATGGCTGATATATCTGTAGAAAGAGCCATTATATCAATGACTGGTGAACATATTCGTTGCATTAATACTGTTGGTGCAGTTGCGCTAAATAAAGGCAGTTCACCCAACTTAGTCGCAGAACATACTATTATGTTAGAAGATTTAGAAAAAGCAGTAGAATTATCACAAGCGGTATCACTCCCTATTGATAAAGATATACTCCATGTTTTACCGCAAGAATTTCTCGTGGATACTTTAGAGTTTATTAAAAACCCAATTGGGATGACTGGGCGACGCCTAGAAGCAAGGGTTCACCTTGTAATTGCCGCTACAGCTGCCATGCAAAATTTGAAAAATTGTGTGGAAGAATTAGGTATTGATTTTGAAGGGATTGTTTTTCAACCTCTCGCATCGTCTCTTGTCACCTTAAATGATGATGAAAAAAATCTAGGTGTGACTCTAGTTGATATTGGAGCACATACTACAGATGTTACAGTCTACAATGGTGATGCAGTTCGGTATTCAAGTGTTATCCCTATTGGTGCAAACAGTATTACTAATGATATTGCCGTCATGTTGCAAATTGGTCTTGATACTGCCGAAGATATAAAAGTGAAGTATGCTTCAGCAAAAGCATCCATGGCTTCTCCGGAATTAAAATTTGATTTGCCCGTTAACAATGGAGGTCCCAAAAGAAGTATATCAGAACATGAAGTTTCTCGCTACGTCGAAGCAAGAATGCAGGAAATTTTTCAATTAGTCGTTCGGGAAATTTCCAAAGCAGATGTAAAAGGTAAATTAACATACGGAATTATTTTAACAGGAGGCGGCGCTCAATTGAAAAATTTAACAGCTTTAGCCGAAGAAACATTAGGAATGAAAGTACGATTAGGTGTGCCATCTCGGATTTCAGGTATAGATGAAGTAGCCCCAAATCCAGAATACACAGCAGCACTCGGTTTACTGTTATGGAAAACACAATCAGAAGATTATAACCATTCATTTCATAATTCAGCTATTACAATAAAGGATGTATCAAATAAAGTTGGGAAATGGTTTAAAGAATTTTTTTAGAACTAGAACAAAACAAAGGAGAATAATATGCTATTTGAATTCGATAGCTTATCAGAACAAAAAGCGAAATTAAAAGTCGTGGGCATTGGTGGTGCCGGAGGAAACGCTGTGACACGTATGATTACGTCAGGCATGGAAGGCGTAGATTTTATTGCTATTAATACAGATGCTCAAGATTTGGATAATAACCCAGCTGAGCATAAAGTTCAAATTGGCCGGGATCTAACTAAAGGACTTGGAGCGGGCGCAAGAGCTGAAGTTGGCTTGCAAGCTGTTGAAACAGATCAAGATGCTGTTCGTTCTTTGCTCGATGGTGCAGATATGACTTTCATTACTGCCGGAATGGGCGGTGGCACTGGAACTGGAGCAGCTCCTGCTATTGCACAAATATCTAGAGAAATGGGTATTTTGACTGTTGGAATTGTAACACTTCCATTCAAATTCGAAGGACCTAAACGACTAAATAGAGCCTTAGTTGGAATGGCTGAACTAAAAAAGAATTGTGACACATTGCTTGTCATTCCAAATCAAAAACTAATGTCTATTGTGGATAAATCAACCACATTAGGAGATGCATTTAAATTAGCTGATTCAATTCTTCATCAAGCAGCAAAAGGAATTTCAGATCTAATCAATGTTCATGGAATGATTAACCTTGATTTTGCAGATGTTGAAACTATCATGAAGAATATGGGAGAAGCCATTATGGGTACTGGGACAGCAACTGGTGAAGAACGTGCAGTTCTTGCTGCTCAACAAGCAATCTCTTCCCCTCTATTAGATGATGCATCCATAAAAGGAGCTCAAGGTGTCCTTGTGAATATTACAGGAGGAAATGATTTAACCCTTCATGAAGTTGATGAAGCTACAAGCATCATTTTCGAAGAAGCAGGTCCATCTGCTAATATTATTTTTGGTGCTGTTATTGATCCGGAATTAAATGATGAAATACGTGTTACCGTGATAGCCACTGGATTTAATAAATCTGAACCAATTGGAGAAATCATTGAAAATCAAGAAACAATGACAACACGATCACATAAAACGCATATTCTTTCTGAACAAGTAAATGCACCATTGTATGCTAAAACATCGGATGAAGAACCACAAGAATCGGTGACTCAACCTGAGGAAAAGAAATCTCCTATTATGTTTGATTCCACCAAACCAACTCCCATTGTGTATGGGGATGATTTAGATGTTCCTGCATTTATTCGTAGGCAACATGAATAAAAAATAGTTACACAGTTCTAGTTCTAAAAAAAGCCCCATCTGCTTCAAGCGGATGGGGCTTTTTTATTTTTTAAAAAAGGTTTATAAAAAGATTATACTTTTATTCCTTTTGCGCGAAGTTCATTTACAACTCTAGTAATTCCTTTTTTATCAATAATTCTCATTCCTCGGGTGGAAATACGAAGAGTGATATATCGGTTTTCTTCTGGTAGCCAGAATTTTTTACGTTGTAAATTAATGTTAAATCTTCTACGGGATTTATTATGTGCGTGGCTAACATTGTTGCCAAACATCGGTTTTTTCCCTGTTATGTCACAAACTCTACTCATAATGTTTCTTATTATTTGTTTCTATTTAATTGAAAAAATGCTGGCGAATTTACATTATTTGAACAGTATCACAAATTATTTAAGTCATTTCATTCCTTTTGGTTGTTTTTAATTCTAATACCCTAAATTTGAATATGAATATACGGCAAGGAACGAAAGAAGATATACCCTTCATAGTAGAGTTTAATAAGGCTATGGCTTTAGAGACTGAGACGAAAGTTCTAAATAATCATACATTAACACAAGGTGTTACAGGACTTTTAAATAATCCTAATAATGGGTTTTATCTCATTGCAGAAAAAAACGACATCCCACGTGGACAGCTAATGATCACTAAAGAATGGTCTGATTGGCGAAATGGAATCTTTTGGTGGATTCAGTCTGTTTACATACATCCAAATCATAGAAAAGAAGGTATTTATAAAACTCTTCATAAAGAAGTTCGACGACTTGCAAATCTAGAAGGAAATATTTGTGGAATTCGTTTATATGTTGATCAAGAAAATAAAAATGCAAAAAAAGTATATATTGCTATGGGGATGATAGAAACAGATTATCAACTTTATGAAGAAGATTGGTCCTAAAACGTAAAATAAATTATTATTTTCTTCAATAATTTTATAGTGTAATGATATGAAAATTGGTAATGTAAAAATTAAAACACCTATCTTCCTTGCCCCTATGGCTGGGTATACAGATTATCCTTTTCGCATTTTATGCAAACAAATGGGAGCGGGTGTTGTCTATTCTGAATTTATTTCTGCAGATGGTATAATCCGCGAAAATATAAAATCATTAAACTTAATACGCTTTTCCAATAAAGAACGTCCTATCGGCATTCAAATTTTTGGCGATAGCCCAGATGTTATGTCCATGGCTGCGCGATATGTTGTAGATCAATTCAACCCAGATATATTAGATATTAATTATGGATGTCCTGTCCCAAAAGTAACAAAAAAGGGTGCAGGATCTGCTGCATTAAAAGATTTATGTTTAATGGATGACATTACGTCCGCTGTCGTTGAATCTGTTCCCGAAGTCCCTGTAACCGTTAAAATGCGTGCTGGATGGGATAAACAATCTATTATTGTGCCTGAAGTTGGGCCACGTTTGGAAGGATTAGGAGTAAAAGCCATTGCATTGCATCCACGTACAACATCTATGCGATATACCGGAAAATCTGACTGGTCCTTAATAAAGAAATTAAAAGATTCCGTCACAATACCGGTTATTGGGAATGGAGATATTTTAACACCAGACGATATGATGCGAATGTTCGATGAAACCCAATGTGATGCTGTTATGATTGGACGTGCTGCACATGGTAATCCATGGTTTTTTCGGGAAGCATTATCCAAATATATAGGGCAACCAATTCCAAATCGTCCTTCTATCTCTGAAATAGCAGACATGTGTGAAAATCATCTAAACCTAATCATCAAATACCACGGCGAATCAATTGGGACAAACTTAATGCGAAAACATTTTTCCAGTTATGTAAAAAAATTCCCAGGAGCATCCAAAATCAGATACCGACTTGTTACAGCTCCAACTTTGGATGATATGAAAATTGAAATAGACTTATTTAAAGAAAATGCCAGATATTGGGAAAATCAATTGGATAAAAATGAATTATAATCTTCAAGGCTATTGCTTGAATCCGTCCACATTTCCCCGGTAAATTGTCGGGCTTTTTTATTCATATATTTTTAGAATTCATCACCAAAGGCTTAATATGCAAAATGCCAAAGTACATGTACCAAAAGCGGTTAATGAACCGGTATACTCCTACGCGCCGGCTACCCCTGAAAGAGAAGCTTTAAAGAAGCGTATTGCTGAATTAAAATCAACCCAAATTGAAATACCAGTAATAATTAATGGAGAATCTATCTTTACTGGCGATACAGTTGAAATGCGAGTACCCCATAACCATCAACATGTATTAGGTGTTTATCATCAAGCAGGAGAAAAAGAAATTAAAATGGCAATTGAATCTGCCATGGATTCTTGGAATGATTGGTCAGCGCTCCCTTGGGAATCACGAACGGCTCTTTTTAAACGAATGGCCTCAATTCTACAAAGAACTCACGAACAAACTATAAATGCGGCCACCGTCTTGAGTCAAAGTAAAAATGCATATCAAGCAGAAATTGATGCATCATGTGAATTGATTGATTTTTTCAACTTTAATGCAATGTATGCTCAAGAAATCTATGAACAACAACCACTTTATTCCCCAGATGGTATTTGGAATATGGTTGAAAACCGTCCATTAGAAGGATTTGTATTTGCTGTTACTCCCTTTAATTTTACGTCTATTGCAGGGAATTTACCCACGGCTCCAGTTCTAATGGGAAATGTAGCTCTTTGGAAGCCTGCGTCAAGTTCTGTTTATAGTGGCTATTTTTTAATGAAATTATTTGAAGAAGCTGGGTTACCAAAAGGAGTCATTAATTTTCTCCCAGGCTCAGGAAGAAGAATCGGACCATCTATCTTAGAAAATCCAAATCTAGCAGGCGTTCATTTTACTGGGTCAACTCCTGTATTTCAATCAATGTGGGAAACCATAGGAAAAAATATATCCAATTTTAAAACATATCCACGTATCGTAGGTGAAACAGGGGGTAAAGATTTTTGTGTTGCACATGAATCAGCCAATATTGATGCTCTTGTAACAGCAATGGTTCGAGGCGCTTTTGAATATCAAGGACAAAAATGTTCTGCTATGTCTCGCGCCTATATACCATCATCCATTTGGCCAGAAGTAAAAGAAAAATATGAATTTGATGTTTCCACAATCACAGTTGGGGATCCAGAAGATTTCACTCATTTCATGAATGCTGTAATTGATCAAAATGCCTTTGATTCAATTACAGCTTACATTGATTATGCACATAAATCTTCAGACGCGACTATTATTACAGGTGGATCATATGATGATTCTGAAGGATACTTTATTGAACCAACAACAATTGTAACTACAGATCCCCATTTTAAAACAATGGAAGAAGAAATTTTTGGACCCGTTTTAACAATTTATATTTACGATCCAATAGATTGGGCTGACACATTAAAACTTGTAGATAATACATCTCCATATGCACTTACAGGTTGTGTTCATAGTACTGATAGAGAAATGATTGTAGAAGCTAGTAAGGCACTTACCCATTCTGCGGGAAATTTTTATATTAATGACAAGCCTACTGGAGCCGTGGTTGGGCAGCAACCATTTGGAGGAAGTCGCGCATCTGGAACCAATGATAAAGCGGGTTCCATGATGAATTTACTCCGATGGGTTTCTCAGAGGACAATAAAGGAAACTTTCGATCCACCAAAAGATTATCGTTATCCATTTATGGATAAAGATTAAATATATAGAGTATGAAATAATACTCTTATTACATATATATTTAAATGAATAAGGAATTAATATGAAAATACACGAATACCAAGGAAAACAGATCTTTGCTAAAGCTGGAATGCCAGTACAAGATGGGTATGTTTTTGACAAGATTGAAGATGCAGAAACAACTATAAAACGCGTTCAGGAAGATTTCAATACTGAAGATGTTGTTGTAAAGGCTCAAATCCATGCTGGTGGGCGTGGAAAAGGTGGTGGTGTAAAATATTCCCCTAATTTTGACTCTGCTCTAGAAAATGCGAAAAATATTTTAGGGATGAATCTCGTTACACATCAAACAGGTGAAAAAGGCCAACTTGTACGAAAAGTATATGTGACTGAAGCATTTGATATTGCAGAAGAATTTTATGCTGCTATAACGCTGGATCGTGGAAAAGGTATGGATGTATTTATGGTTTCATCTGAAGGTGGTGTAGAAATCGAAAAAGTTGCTACAGAAACACCGGAAAAAATTGTAAAAGTATGGATTGATCCTTTGTTAGGGATGAAATCATTCCAAGCAAGAAAACTTGCTTATGGATTAGTTCTTCCTAAAGAAGCATTCAAATCTGCTGTAAAAATATTTATGCAAATGTATCAAACGTATCAGCAAATCGATGCTACGATTGTAGAAGTCAACCCATTGATATTAACTACAGATGATAAAGTTGTGGTTCTAGATGCAAAAGTGAATTTGGATGATAATGCATTATTCCGTCATCCAGATATTGCTGAGATGCGCGACTTAAATGAAGAAGATCCCAATGAAGTGGAAGCAGCTGAATACAATCTCAATTACATCAAACTTGATGGAAATGTGGGTTGTATGGTGAATGGAGCTGGTTTAGCCATGGCAACGATGGACATTATTAAACTTGCTGGTGGTGACCCTGCAAACTTCTTAGATGTGGGTGGTACTGCTTCCGCTGAAACAGTCAAGAATGGATTTAGAATTATTCTATCGGATGAAAATGTAAAAGCTGTTTTGATTAATATATTTGGTGGAATTGTTCGATGTGATCGTGTGGCAAATGGTGTAGTTCAAGCGGTAAAGGAATTGGGACTCAAAGTGCCGGTTGTGGTTCGATTAGAAGGAACAAATGCGAAAGAAGCTCAAGTTATTTTAGCTGAATCGGGTGTTTCGATTATTCCAGCTGTGGGTATGAAAGAGGCAGCGCAAAAAGTTGTTAAAGCAGCATTAAGCGCCTAGGAGATTTTAAAATGTCAATATTAGTCAAAAAAGAGTCAAAAGTTGTCATTCAAGGGATTACAGGGTCAGAAGGCCAATTCCATGGTGGACAAATGTTAGATTATGGAACCAATGTCGTTGCTGGCGTTACACCCGGGAAAGGAGGCCAAAGCACATTAAATGACCGTGTTCCCGTATTCAACACAGTTGAAGAAGCTGTACAGGAGAAAGGTGCAAATACGTCCATTATTTTTGTTCCACCAGCATTTGCAGCGGAGGCTGTCATAGAAGCAAGTTGTGCTGGAATTAAAGTAGTCGTTTGTATTACGGAAGGCGTTCCTGTCCATGATATGGTTAAAGTGAAAAAAGTAGTAGATCAAAATGAAACTCGTTTAGTCGGTCCAAACTGCCCCGGTATAATAACGGTTGATGAATGTAAATTGGGCATTATGCCTGGTTTTATTACAAAGAAAGGATCCATTGGCGTTATTTCAAAGTCTGGTACCTTAACTTATGAAGCAATTGATCAATTGGTGAATGTAGGTTTGGGACAAACAACTGCCATTGGTATTGGCGGTGATCCCATTATTGGGACTACCATGAAAGATTGTCTTGAAATGTTCGAAGCTGATCCGGAAACTGAAGGGATTGTTATGATAGGTGAAATTGGAGGACAAATGGAAATAGAAGCGGCTCGATGGGCTAAAGATAATGTATCTAAACCAATGGTTGGATTTATCGCGGGACAAACGGCACCTCCGGGACGTCGTATGGGACATGCTGGTGCCATTGTTTCGGGTGGAGATGATACAGCAGAAGCTAAAATGAGAATTTTAAAAGAAAGTGGGATTGGTGTCGCTGAATCTGTTGCAGATATTGGCGACCTCATGAAAACTGCAATGGAAAATAAATAACACAAAAAGGGAAATTGAATAATGGGAAATAAAACATTTGCAATTATTAAACCTGATGCAGTAAAAAATGGATATACAGGGAAAATATATGATCGCATTTTACAAGCAGATTTTAAAATTCTTTCTGCAAAATTGATGAAAATGACAAAAGCACAAGCTGAAGGATTTTATGAAGTGCATAAAGAACGTCCTTTTTATGAAGAATTGACGACTTTTATGTCATCTGGACCATGCATGGTTTTAGCGCTTGAAAAAGACAATGCTGTTTCCGCATGGAGAGAAACCATTGGCGCTACAAATCCGGATGAAGCCGCCGAAGGGACTATTCGGAAAGATTTTGCTACCAATCTTGGAGAGAATGCAGTGCACGGTTCTGACAGTGATGAAAATGCGCAAAAAGAGATTGGATTTTTCTTCACAGAGAGTGAACTTATAGCGAATCAATAAATCCGAGACTTATGATTAAACACTTAAATATAGTCTTCATCTTATCTTTATTGGGTATGACTGCTTGTGGCAGTAATGGCATCGAAGGATACGTTGGAGAAGAAATTTCTATCACAGCCGAGAACCCAGAAGAAGGGAAAAAGTTTGACTATGACTGGGCTTTAGTGTCATTGCCTGACGGAAGCCTATTGTCGGAAACAGACTTAATTCTGGATGAAAGATCCAAAAAAATGGCTTTTACTCCTGATTATCCGGGAGATTATTCTTTTGATGTTATTATTTCTAAATATGGTGATGAAGTTTCAACCCAATCTTTTTCATTCACAATTCTAGACGAGGATGCAAAAGAACAAGAAGTTGCGTCTAATAACCAAGAATCTGATGAAGATGACGTTGAAGAAGAAATATGGCTAAATGAAGAAATAGAAGATTCTGATGATGAAAATATTTATGTTGAAGAAGATGATAGTGAAGATTATCTTGAAGATGAATATGAAGAAGAAGTTGAAGTTGAAGAAGAGCCGGTAGCCGATGTACAAAAAATCGCTCCTACTCTGAAAAAACCTGTCATTAAAAAAGCGAAACCCAAGCCGAATCCAGGTTCTTCTATTCCAGCAAATTTTAAGCGGTTTACCATTCAAGTTGTTTCAAAACGTACTTTGAAGGATGCACAAAAAACTGCTGCTGAACTCATAATGGCTGGATATGATGTTTATATCCAAAAGGCATTTTTTAAAGAAACGAATGAAACCTGGTTCCGAGTAAGGATTGGCAGTTATGATAATCGTAATTCTGCTATTGCTGTTGCCAATGCTGTGTCTAAAAATTTAGGCATTAAAGCTTGGGTTGATTTTGTAAGATTTGAATAATAAATAATTTCTGGAGGAATAGAATGAATCCCATTAACCTTTATTTTGATGTAAGAGATATATTTAGAGCACCACGACTTGCTTTAAGTGGTAAAAAAATCTGGATATTTTTAATTGGTAACCTTGCTGGTTTTGTCCTTTATTGGATATTTACGTATATAGCATTGGCTGCAGCAGGTGTTCCTTTTAGTAATGCTATTGCTACCTATGGGCTTTACCCCTGTTTGTATGGAGTTGATGCTCCATGGTTTGCTTGGGCCTTATACTATATTGGCTCATTAGGCTGGATTGCTTTTCTTCATTTATCTTGTACGGCTGTTGCTAGAGTCACTTTAAAACAATTGAAGGGTGACAATTTCTTTTCAGCTGGAGATGCATGGAATTATGTAAATAAACATTGGCATCCCGTTATTTTTACATCTATTTCTATTGTTCTGATTTTAGGATTCTTTCTATTATTTGCTGGAATTTTCGCATTATTTGGAAAAATACCGTATGTTGGCGAATATTTATTTGCTCTCCCCTACCTCTTTTATTTTTTGGGTTCTGTCTTTACAGTTTATACAGCATTTGTCCTTGTTATTTCATGTATTTATACACCCGCAATTGTAGGTGCTTATGAAGAAGATACTATGGGCTCTGTATTTCAATCCTATTCAATTGCTTGGTCACAACCTTGGAGAGTCGTCCTATACAATATTGTTTTGCTTCCATTAGCTTGGTGGTCTCTTAAACTATTCTCATGGTTTATGTTTGCTGGCTTTCAATTAGTAAATCATGTTTTCGGAATGAGTTTCTTAATGGGTGAAAAAGCCACATCTATTGTCGGAAATGCGTTGAACTTTGTAATCCCTCGCGGTTTATGCGAATCTATTTGTGCTCCATTCTCTTGTTCAGGAGCTCTTTGCGGTACACCATGTAGTTTTTATACTTTACCTGAAGCTGGATCATTGTCTGGCTCCGAAATGGGTGCTTCAATAATTGTTGGACTATTTTTACTTCTTATTCTATTTAGCATAGTATCTTATGGATTATCTATTTTATCTGTAGGTGAAACTCTTATGTTTATCATCTTTAAAAAGAAATCTGATGATGATGATTTAATTGAGCGAAAAGATGAGGATGAGTTAGAAGAAGATGATGAAGACGATTTCTCATTTGATGATGATGGAGAAGAATCAGAATCTGACTCTAATGATGAAGATGCAAATACTGATAATTCCGAAGAAGAATAAAACAATACCATATAACTTGTAAAAAAGCACTTCGTTTAGGTAGTTTCCCGGGCTTTATATGAAGCTATTTCGAACAGAACTAGCCTCAGAGTTCAAGGATAAGCTCTTTGACATTGAATCTGTGGAATTAACTGATGACATAATTGTCGCTGAAACCAAGGGGATTTCCTGCATATTATCTGCGGAGAAAACTCATTATGGGTATCAGTTGAATGGGATAATCAATACTCAGATTTCCCTACAATGTGATCGTTGTTTAAATACTTTTTTGGACAATCATAATATTCCGTTCAACTTTTGGCTAACATCTGATAAAAGCTTGACTGAAACAAATGAGCAAAATGTTATTCAATTTGACTCCAATCAAGAGTGTATTGACTTAAAGGATGTAATATCAGAATTAATTTTTGTTGATATTCCATTTAAACTCGTTTGTATGGATGATTGCAAGGGATTATGTGACCAATGTGGAACAGATTTAAATAAAGAAACATGTGAGTGTAAAACACACAATAAAGAAAATTTTTGAGGAGTAAAAATGCCATTACCTAAAAGACGACAATCAAAAACAAGAGGCAAAAAACGCCGGACACATTATAAGTCCACTTTAGCTTCTGTTACAACTTGTGCTCAATGTAGCCAACCAAAAATGCCACACCATGCATGCCCTAATTGTGGGTATTATCGTGGCCGTCCTGTTATCACAGCAAAATAACCCGTTTTATTATATGATCATAGCCGTTGATGCCATGGGGGGTGATTTTGCTCCCGGTATCGTGGTACAAGGTGCCAAACAAGTGATTGAATCTTCATCCGTCCATATTGTTTTAGTCGGGGATGAAATTGCAATTCAAACACATCTAGGTTCCTTTGAATCCAATCAAGTATCCATTCACCATGCATCCGAATTAGTATCCATGGATGAACCAGGTTCTCGTATTGTTAAATCCAAACCAAATTCTTCTATTGTCCAAGGATTAAGACTTGTAAAAGATGGAAAAGCTGATGCTTTTGTTAGTGCTGGAAATACAGGTGCTGTTTTAGCAACTTCTCTCCTACTTCTGGGACGAATACCAGGAGTAAGACGTCCGGCCCTAGCTGCCTTTATTCCATCTGATTCTGGTGGGAAAATAATATGTGATGTAGGCGCTAATCCAGATGCGAAAGCGAATCACCTTCTCCAATTTGCTCAAATGGCTTCCCACTATTATTCCCATGCAGAAGGTAAACCTAACCCTAAAGTAGGTTTGGTTAATATTGGAGAAGAGCCCAATAAAGGAAGTGAGTTATATCTAGAAACGTATGAACTATTATCAAATCAATTACCCCAATTTATTGGAAATGTTGAAGGAAGAGACATTATGTCAACTAATGCAGATGTGCTTGTGTGTGATGGGTTTGTTGGGAATACATTAATCAAATTTGCTGAAAATTGGATTGTCCATTTAGGGAAAGAATTAAAACAAGGATTAAATAAAAATTGGTTTAGTCGATTAGGTGGATTTCTTGTAAAACCAACATTAAAAGCATTATATAAAAAATTTGATTATGAAGAACATGGTGGCGTACCCTTATTAGGGGTTAATGGAGTTGCTATCATTACTCATGGTAGTTCTGGTCCTAAATCAATTATGAATTCAATTTTTGCGGCAGAAAGATGTGTACAAAGTCATTTAATTACACATACAAAAGAAAGCTTTGAAACATTAGTAAGGGATTCCGCATGAATGCAACAATAACAACAACAGCACGATATGTACCAAAAAATATTGTAACAAATCATGATTTGGAAAAAATCATGGATACATCTGATGAATGGATAAAAAGTAGAACTGGTATTCATCAAAGACATTTTGTTGGTGAGAATGAAGCGACATCAGATATTTGTACTCATATTGCTAAATCATTATTAGAGAAACGAAATCTATCTCCAGATGATATAGATATTATTATTATTTCTACAGTGACGCCTGACATGTTGGCTCCATCTACCGCAGCGATAGTCCAAAATAATATTGGCGCTTCTCGCGCATGGGGGTTTGATTTATCAGGAGCTTGTACTGGCTTTTTATATGGACTAGAAACTGGAGCGAAATTTGTGGAGTCTAGTCAATATAACAAGGTGATGGTCATTGGTGTGGATACAATGTCATCAATTTTAAATCTTGAGGATAGAAATACAGCTGTTTTATTTGGTGACGGTGGTGGTGGTGTAATTCTAGAACAAACGGGCGATAATTCAGGGATTTTTGATTCTATTTTAAAAATGGATGGCTCGGGTGGACCTTTCCTTCAAATGCCTGCCGGTGGAAGTCGTATGCCAGCTACTATTGAATCAGTAGAAAATAAAATGCATTATATTCGACAAGATGGACGAACTGTTTTCAAATTTGCAGTGAAAGGCATGGCTGACGTAGCTGAAAAAATATTGGAAAAGCATCAATTAACAGGTGATGATATTTCATTATTTATTCCTCACCAAGCGAATAAACGAATCATTGATGCAGCTGCTAATCGTTGTGGAATTGATTCAGATAAAGTTTTAATCAATATCCATGAATATGGAAATACAACTGCTGGTACGCTTCCGATTGGTTTAAGTGAAGCGGATGATACAGGCAAAATTAAAAATGGCGATCTATTATTATTGGCTGCATTTGGTGCTGGTTGGACATGGGGAAGTATGCTTATTAAATGGGATACTCTATCATGAAGTCAGTTTGGATGTTTCCCGGCCAAGCATCCCAAAAAGTTGGGATGGGATTAGATTTATATGAAAATACTACTCTAGGAAAAACATATTTTGATCAAGCAAATGATATTCTAGGATATGACATTAAATCGATTGTATTCGGGGGGCCAGATGAAATATTAAAACAAACTCAATATACTCAGCCTGCGATTTATATTGTTAGTGTCATTCTCGGGAAACTTTTTCTTGAAGCTGGGGAAAAACCAGCCATAGTAGCTGGGCATAGTTTGGGTGAATATTCCGCATTAGCCATTGCAAATGCATTCTCATTTGAGACGGGTCTTTCCTTGGTACAGATACGAGCAGAAAGTATGTTTAAGGCTGGACAAGAGATTGAAGGAACTATGGCAGCGATTGTTGGATTAAACGATGACCAAATAAAAGACTTATGTGAATTGGATCATTCAGGAATTGTTGTTCCAGCAAACTATAATTCTCCTGGTCAAGTTGTTATATCTGGAGAACCGTCTGCTGTTAAATCCATGATGACGATGGCTAAAGAAAAAGGTGCCCGAATGGCTGTTCCATTAAAGGTGAGTGGAGCCTTTCATTCTCCTTTAATGTCATCTGCACGTGAATCACTTGCAGAGATATTGGATTCCACCGAAATTTCGGACGCATTATATCCTGTTTATGCCAATGTTAGTGCATCACCTGTAACAGATGGAAGTCAGATTCGGGATTTATTATTAAAACAATTAGAAAACCCAGTACTGTGGTCAAAAACAATACAAGCTCTGATTGATGAAGGTTGTGATACATTTATTGAAGTTGGACCAGGAAAAGTTTTACAAGGATTATTAAAACGGATTGATCGTAAAAGACAGTCGCAGGGAATTGGAACATTAGAAGAAATAAATAATTATGTTTGATTTAAAAAATAAAGTTGCCGTCATAACAGGAGCATCACGAGGCATCGGAAAATCAATTGCTGAAACTTTTTCAAAAGCAGGTGCCACTGTTATATGTGTCAGTAGATCAGAAGAACCATTACAAATACTTTCGAATGAACTAAATGATACGGGAGGAAATGCATCATACAGAACTTGCGATATTTCTGATGGTGAATCATTTGCATCTATGATTAAATCAGTTGTGGATGAATTTGGACAATGTGATGTATTAATAAATAATGCAGGCGTTACTCAAGATACTCTCCTTATGAGAATGTCTGAAGACCAATGGTCTAAAGTTTTAGATATAAATTTGAAAGGTGCTTTCCATGGCTGTAAAGCTGTAATGCGCCCTATGATGAAAAAGAGAACCGGTAGAATTATTAATATATCATCCATTGTTGGAATTACTGGAAATGCTGGACAAGCTAATTATGCAGCATCTAAGGCTGGACTCATTGGGCTCACAAAAAGTATCGCAAAAGAAGTCGCATCACGGGGAATAACTGTGAATTGTATTGCCCCGGGATTTATTAAATCTGATATGACAGATATATTATCTGATCAAGTAAAAGAAGAATTACTGGTTCGAATTCCGGTTGGAAGAATGGGAGAAGGAAATGATATTGCTCATGCTGCTCTCTTTCTTGCATCCGATGAAGCCAGTTTTATTACAGGACAAACCATTGTTATTGATGGCGGTCAAATCATAAGCTAAACAGGAGGAATAATGTCAACGTTAGACAAAATAAAAGAAGTTGTAATCGACAAATTAGGTGTAGATGAAGCTGCTGTAAAACCAGAAGCTCATTTTATTGATGATCTAGGTGCAGATTCTTTAGACACAGTTGAACTGATTATGGAATTTGAAGAAGAATTTGGAATTGAAATCCCAGATGAAGATGCTGAAAATATCATGACAGTCGGTGCTGCATTAGATTACATCGAAAAGCACCAATAATAAGGCAGATTTATGCGTAAAGTTGTTGTAACAGGATTGGGCGTTCTCGCCCCAAATGGTAATAATGTGAACTCATTTTGGTCTGCTTTAATTGCGGGGCAAAGTGGAATTGGTCCTATTAGTTATTTTGATACAGATGATTTAAGAGTAAGTATTGCCGGCGAATTATCAAACTTTACGCCTGAACCTGTTTTAACCCCAAAAGAAGTTCGAAAACTTGATCCATTTTCTGTTTACGCACTTGTAGCAGGGCAGGAAGCTATTGATCAATCTGGTTTAGATCTAACATCGATAGATTTGGATCGAGCAGGAGTAATCATTGGATCGGGCGTTGGGGGCATTCAAACATTGGAAGATCAACACGGTATAATTATGAATAAAGGTGGTCGCCGTGTTTCTCCACAATTTGTCCCTAGAATGATTGCCAATATTGCTGGTGGTCATTTATCCATTCGATGGGGTTTTCGAGGTCCAAACCAAACAGTTATATCCGCTTGTGCTTCTGCTACAGATGCCATTGGGATGGCGTTACGCCTTATTCGGTATGGTGATGCAGATATTATGATAACTGGTGGAACCGAAGCTAGTATTACTCCATTAACTATTGCTGGTTTTGGAAATATGCGCGCTTTATCTCAACGAAATGATGATCCGCAACGTGCAAGCCGCCCCTTTGACTTAGATAGAGATGGTTTCGTTTTAGGTGAAGGTGCTGGAATGATTGTCATTGAGTCTGAAGAACATGCACTTAATCGTGGTGCGACTATTTTGGCAGAATTGGCGGGATATGGCGCAACGGACGATGCATTTCATGTAACACAGCCTGCTCCTGGTGGTGCTGGTGCAGAAAAAGCCATGAATCGTGCTATTGAAGATGCAGAATTAACTATAACAGATATTCAGTATATTAATGCACATGGGACATCCACTCCTTTTAATGATAAAAATGAATCCGCAGCTATCAAGAGTTTATTTGGTAGCCACCCAATCAAAGTAAGTTCAACCAAATCAATGACTGGACATTTATTAGGAGCTGCTGGTGGAATTGAAGCTGTAGCAACTGTAAAATCTATCTTGGAACAAATGGCACCTCCTACAATTAATCAGGAAACGACTGATCCAGAATGTGAATTGGATTATATTCCAAATCAATCCCAATCATTTACAATTAATGCTGCTTTATCGAATACATTTGGATTTGGCGGACATAATGCTGTTATTTGTCTAAAAAAATATTCTGGCTAATGGGTCTAATTGATTCTATTATAGACTTTTTTTCGTTTAACCGCGCACATTTAACTCCTTTAGAAAAGAAAATCCAATATCAATTTGAACGTCGTGAATATTTAACTCAAGCGTTTACCCATAAATCGATCTTATCTGGCCCAAGAGAAAATTATGAGCGTTTGGAATTTTTAGGTGATGCTGTTTTAGATATTGTTGTTAGTAAAGTACTCATGAAAGAATTCCCTGAAGGGGACGAAGGATTATTAACGCAGCGTCGTGCCTTTTTAGTTCAAAAGTCATATTTAGCTAAAATTGGTAAATTGTTGGATTTAATGGATCATTTACAGATTGAACCAAGTGTCAATCTAACTGTAGATAAAATAGCCGAGAAACAGCAAGCCAATTTATTTGAAGCACTCATTGGTGCCATGTATCTTGATGGTGGAATGAAGCCATGTAAAAAATTAATCATGAAAACTGTTTGGGCTCATAGAGAAAATGCATGGATGTCTACGAATTATAAAGGAAAGCTGATTGAATATTGTCATCAAGAATCCATTGGCAATCCTTCCTTTCAAGTAAAGGATGTTACTGGACCAGATCATTCAAAAACATTTGAGGTACAAGTCATGATTAACGGCGATCCCTTTCCTACTGGGATTGCCACAAATAAAAAAGCCGCAGAACAACTTGCGGCAAAGGGTGCATTAGAATCGTTAGGAGCTGTTTTTTAAGCGGTCATATTTTTAATTTTATCTCTCAAAATAGCTGCTTTTTCATATTCTTCTTTCTCAATTGCAAGCTTCAATTTTTTTTCAATCTCTTTTACTGATATTTTCATTTTTGTTTTTTTCACAGGTTTATCTTCTATACTATCTTCTGGAACACCTGCTTTGGCCATTACATCTTCATGAACAAAAATAGGTACCTTTAAACGTAATCCTACTGCTAATGCATCACTGGGACGAGCGTCAATGATGCTTTGACCTGATTCATCCGTTTCAATTTCCATATTTGCATAAAAAACGCCTTCACTTAAATGGCTGATTTTAATTGTCTTTAATTTTGCTTCAACACCAGAAATGACAGCACCAATTAAGTCATGAGTGAGTGGGCGGGGTGTTTCAACATATTCCATCGCAAGAGCAATTGCCTGTGCTTCAAAGGAACCAACAATAACAGGTAAAATCCTATTCCCTTCAATTTCTTTTAACATAACCGCATAACTTCTGCTCGGCGGATGAAAAGATATTTTTTTTACGTTGACAGGAATCATTCTAAAGTTTCAAGCTCATCTTTTAATTTTGAAATTTTAACCACTGGACTTGGATCAACCCCATGGGCTATAGCGCACCAATAACTTAACCAATCCCCATAGTGAATCATATGAAGAAATCTTTCAATTCTATTTTCTCCTTTACACTCGATCGTTTCTTGGTGAATTGATAAATCGTTTAATATTGATTGTGATATAGATTGGCGATATTTCACCCTTGTGTGATCATCATCATCCTTAAGCCATAATAGTACCATATCCTTAAATAAATGATCATTTTTTTCCCATCCAACAATTTCATTATGGTTTAATTCTGGCAATTCATTATGGTAAGCTGGCATCTTTGCATTCTCACAAAACTGTCCCTTATACCGAAGTGCAATTATGGATGTCCATTCTGATTCACCATAAATAATTGGAATTTTTGTATGAATATTCTGTGCCATTTCATAGGCAGGATTAGAATCATTCTCTTGATTGTATTCATGCGTCTTTGATGCTAAAAAAGGAATAGAAGATATTAAATTGGATTCCCAATTATTATTTATTAATCCATATTTATGTAAAATATAAAGCATAGGAATAAATGAAAATGCTAATGCTGCTCTCGGTTGAAGACCAGTTGGGATTTTAACAACATCTTTTCCAATTGATTCCAACTTTTCAGTTATTTTACCACCAGTACTTATACCAACCATTTGAGCGCCTTCTGCGATAGCTTGATCTGTAGAAGCCAAAGTTTCTTCCGTATTTCCAGAATAAGATGAACAAATAACTAATGTATTTTCATTCACCCAATTAGGCAATATATAATGCCGTGATACAACAAAAGGAACGGATAATTGTTTTTTTAGCAATACACGATTAACATCTCCACCAATAGCCGAACCGCCCATACCAGCTAAAACAATATTATGGATAGGCTTAGCTAATGGTTTTAATTCTGCATTTTTTCCGATTTCGATGGCATCAAGCATATTGTTTGAAAACCTAGAAATGGCTCCAAACATATTAGCTGGGTCTAATGAATGTCTCATTCTTAATAAGTCCTTTTTTGAATAAGATTTATTAATGATTCTAAATCATGTCTTTTTTCTGTAGGAATAATATGTAGCGCATTTTGAGCTTCATTAAAATATGACTCATATTTATTGATGGTTTGTTGCGCAATGCCTGAATCATTAAGAAATATTTTAACTGCTTCCAATGATTCCCCGTTTAGATTGGATTGGAAATGTGAAGTAAGTTCATTCCATTCTTTTTCAAATTGCGTTCGAGCTAAAATTACAGGATATGTCTGCTTCCCTTCTGCCAAATCACTCCCTAAACTTTTTCCCATTTCTTCAGGACTAGAAATAAGTTCCAACAAATCATCTTGGAGTTGAAATCCTCGCCCAAGTTGACGTCCAAATTGATCCAAGCTTTGAACAGTTGTGTCGTTTAACCCTTCCATAATTGCAGGCAATGCAGCGCAGGAGCCTAATAAAGCGCCTGTTTTACAATCAATCATTTTCAGATAACTTTCTTCAGAAATGGTTAAATCATTTTCGAATTCTTTATCCCAAGCTTGTCCTTCACAAATTTCTAATGTTATTTTATTGAAATAATTCATTATTTCTGTTGCATGGGTTTCAATAAGAGTTACTTTTAGTTGAGCCAAAACAAAGATAGCATCTCCAGCTAACACTGCTGTGGATTCATCCCATTTTTTATGAAGCGTTGGTAACCCATGGCGAGTATCATCATTATCCATAATATCATCATGAATCAATGTAAAAGTGTGAAGCAATTCTACGGCTAAAGCTAAGTTGGCAAGTCCATCTGAATTGGCATCCAATGCCCGACCAGTAAGGTGAACCAGAATGGGACGGAAACGTTTACCAACTCCTTGTAATGAATATCGTACAGGATCATAAAGATATTTTGGATTTTCAGGAATAGGTAAATTCGCTAATTCGCGATTTACTTCTTCTCGAATCAATTGAATATGTTGTTGAAAGTCAGTCATTCATCTTCTATACCAATGTTACCAAATGATTTTAATTTCCCTAGAACGAGTTCTTTTATTTCTTCCATCCGTTCCATTGAATTTGCTTCAAATCTTGTTACAATGACGGGTTGGGTATTAGATGAACGAACAAGTCCCCATCCATCACCGAATTTTATTCGAACACCGTCAATTGTATTACAATCATAATTTTCTTTAAAGTAATCTAATGCTTTTTCTGCAATGACAAATTTTTCTTCATCTGTACCGCAATCTAAACGCATTTCTGGTGTAGAAAAATATTTAGGTAATTCGGCTGCTATTTCAGATAATTTTCTGTCAGATCGCGATACAAGTTGCATTACTCGTGCAGCTACATAAATCGCATCATCAAACCCAAAAAAGTCATCGGCAAAAAAGATGTGTCCACTCATTTCTCCACCAAATTTGCATTTTAATTCTGCCATTCTTTGCTTAATGAGAGAGTGTCCTGTTTTCCACATGACAGGTGTACCACCTACTTTTTCGATAGATTCTTCCAGAGCTTGAGAACATTTAACATCAAATAATATTTCATCACCTGGCTCTACAATTTCAGGAAGGAAAAGAGCCATCAATTGATCAGCCCAAATAACTTGACCTTTTTCATCTACAACGCCAACCCTATCAGCATCACCATCAAAAGCGAACCCTAAATCATAATCTCCAGATGTAACTTCTGCGATTAAATCTTTTAGGTTTTTTTCAACAGTAGGATCAGGATGATGATTTGGAAATGTTCCATCAGCATCACAATAAAGTTCAGTTACTTCAACATTATTCATACCATTAAATATTTCTGGTGCATTTAAACAAGCGGCTGCATTACCACAGTCCATGACCACTTTAAGTTGGCGTTCAATATTAATTTTACTCCGTATCATACGATTGTAATCATCATTAATATTATATCGAGCTTCACTTCCTTCCCCTGTTTCGAAATCGTTATTTTCGATTAATTCTTTCAAAGATTGAATCGCCTGACCATACACAGCTCCTCGCTCTATGGACATTTTAAATCCATTAAATTCTGGCGGATTATGGCTTCCAGTAATCTGAACGGCTCCAAAAACACCTAATTTAAACATACTATAATAATTAGCTGGTGTAGGCAATAAACCTAAATTAATAACATCAGTCCCCGTGGATAAAACGCCTTCAGCAAATGATTCCATGAGAGAAGGTGTTGTTAGGCGAATATCTCCACTTAATGCAATTTCTTGTCCACCAGATCGTTTTATATGTGTCCCAAATGCTTTCCCCAGCGATACAACAACATGGGGTGGAAAATCTTCTTCTACTTTTCCCCGAATATCATATTCGCGGAAGATATATTTATTAATGTGCATTTTATTCCTTATTCTTAAAATATTTGATTGATGAAATTACACGAATTCAAAATGGATTTCCCAATAAGAAACAACCCATTTAGTTATCTTGATTGGAAATGACTCGATGAAGAAAACCATCTTGTTCTTCAAGCGCCTGTTCTGCTGCTGCTTTGGAACAATCTAACATTCCCATTACAATACCTGTCTTCACTGACATGCCAGATTCCGTTAATAATTTTCCTGATTGAGTATAATCAATTCCAGTTACTTCGTGAATAATACGTGTTCCACGATCAACTAATTTATCATTTACAGCCATAAGATCGACCATTAGGTTTCCATACACTTTCCCCAGTTTAATCATAGTTGCCGTCGAAATCATATTTAATATTAGTTTTGTAGCTGTTCCGGCCTTCATACGCGTAGATCCAGTTACCACTTCTGGACCTGTGATTGCCCGAATGATCATATCTACCCGTGTCATTTTATATGGGTTTGGATTGGTTACAAGATAGATTGTTTTTGCTCCATTTTCTTTTGCATGATCTAAAGCTGAAACCACGTAATCTGCAGCTCCACTACATGATATACCAATTAATGTATCATTTTCATTAATATTATATTTTTGTAAATCTTGTAAAGCAGCTTCCGGTTTATCTTCTGCTCCTTCAATTGAATTTGTAAGTGCAGGTTCTCCTCCAGCTATAACACCAATAAATAGTCCCTTTGGTGCAGAATATGTGGGCGGAATTTCAGATGCATCTAATACACCTAGTCGTCCACTGGTACCAGCACCTACATAAAAAACACGTCCCCCCTTTCTGATAGAGTTTACTGTGAATTCAACTGTTTTCTCAATTTCAGGGATTGCACATTCTACAGCAGATGCAATTGCTTGGTCTTCTTGATTAATGGTAACCAATATTTCATTAATTGACATTGAATCAATTGTAGAAGATTTCGGATTTTGTTTCTCAGTTTTAAGTTCGCCACGTGATTTCATGACCCGTAAATTACAACTTCATGAAGGCGTGGAAAAACATTACTCTTGACCTCCCAAATATGGATTTAAATCTAGTTTCAGATATTTTATCTATTCTAGATATATTATCATTTACAATTTTAGATAAACAAAATGAATCTGATTCAAATTGGTTTGACGATCCCAAGCATAAAATATCCATCACAGGAAATACACATAATCTTGTTTTGTTGCTTCATGCGAATCAAGATATTCACCAACTTATGTTAGACATTAAATCACTATTAAAATTGACGACTCTTCCAGCCTACCATGAAGAAATATTCGAAGATAAAGATTGGGTTACATTTACCCAATCCCAATTCAAAGAAATTCGTATTTCTGATTCACTCCGAATTATACCTACTTGGGAATCTGAAACGTCTTTTTCTGGGAAATCCATTATAATTCAACCTGGGAGTGGATTTGGAACGGGCTCCCACCCTACAACCCAATTATGTTTAAAATGGCTAGAAAAGAATTTAAATGGTCATGAATCCATGTTGGATTATGGCTGTGGTTCTGGAATTTTATCTATTGGCGCTGAATTGATAGGAACATCTTATGTTGAAGGAGTTGAGTTAGATCCACTTGCTCTCCAAAATGCGAATCATAATAATGAAATAAATGGTTTGGCGATTCCTTTTTATCATCCAAATTCATTTAGCCCCAAAGAATCTTACACAATTATTGTTGCTAATATTTTGGCTGTCATATTGATTCGATTGGCACCCAAGATAGGGCCACTCATTGGAGAAATATTGGTTTTATCTGGTATTCTTGAAGAACAAGTTGAAGATGTGATTCAGTGTTATTCAAAATGGATAAATCTTTCAATTACCGATAAAAAAGATGGATGGGTATTACTCTCAAATAGTCAATAATACTTCAACTATTTCAACGTCGAAAAATATCGACGTGTTTCAGCCATTACTTTTGGTGATAATAGGATAGCTGAAGTCATAGTTGGTATTGCCATTAAAGCAAACATCCCATCAATCAGATTAATGGCAATATCAATAGAAATGACTGACGCTAATATAATCGTCCCCACATAAAAATAATTGTAAATGGGTTTCGCCTTTGACCCAAAAAGATAACTGGTACATTTACGACCATAATAAGAATAACCAAACATGGTGGATAGACTAAAGCTCAATACGGCAATGACTAAAATAATTTCCCCCAATAAACCTAATTCATACTTAAAAGCCATGACTGTTAATGTAACGCCATTATCCCCATGAAAGTCCACACCAGATGCTAAAATCACAAATGCAGTAATGGAGCAAACAACAATTGTATCAATGAATGGACCCATCATAGCTACCAAACCTTCACGAACGGGTTCTTTTGTTTTTGCAGCCCCATGAGCCATAGCTTCTGTCCCAATCCCAGCTTCATTGGAAAATGCCGCACGTTTGATACCAATAATAATAATACTCCCCAAGGAGCCACCCAAAACAGCGTCACCAGTAAATGCATCTGATAGAATAGATGATAGAATTGTAGGAATTTCGGAAAAATGTTTTCCCAAAATAGCAATGGCAGCCACTAAATATATGATTACCATGAAAGGGACTAATCTTGAAGCCACTTTTCCAATACGTTTTATTCCACCGAAAATAACCAAAGAAACAATCCCAGCAGCTACAATCCCTGTAATAGTGTCGCCCATCATCGGGTTGGATATAAACATGCCATTCGGTTGATAAAATAAGTCACGTACAATTTGAGCCAATTGGTTGGCTTGAAACAAAACTAAGCAACCAACTAATCCTGCCACAGCAAAAAGATGGGCCAAAATTTTTCCTAATCCAGGGTAAGCTTTTTTATTAAGAATCCATCCATCTTTATCAATTTTACTAATTCCCTCTATTATTACATACATGGGGCCACCCTGTACTTCTCCAGCATCATCTTTCCCACGATACATAATACTTAATGTGCATGTAAAATATTTTGTTGCCATTCCAATGATGGCACTGACCCACATCCAAAATAAGGCTCCGGGACCACCTGTATGAATCGCTAATGCAACTCCTCCAATATTTCCCATACCAACTGTACTAGCTAATGCAGAAGATAATGCTTCAAAGTGTGAAATTTGCCCCGGATCATTTTCATCATCATATTTCCCCCGTAATATTTGAATTGCATGAGGAAAATGTCGAAATGGAATAAATCGACTATAAATTGTAAAAAAGAATCCGCCACCTACTAATAGAATGATAAGAGGCGTTCCCCACATCATTCCAGAAAAGGTTGACATAGTTTGGTCTAGAATATTTAATAAATCCATTTAGTTATTTGGTTTTGCGTTTAATTATGAAAGAGAAGCGTTACTAATTTTAATGAAAGAACAGGAATATGCCTAAATAGAATCGGGTTATTTTCATTGGGGGTTATGGTGTTGCATATTATGCTATTTATACTTGTCCAATATTGGGAGATTACCGTAGTCGTTCTTTTCTCGCAATGCCTTTTAATTGTCACATGTTTTGATGAATGATTTCTTCAGATTTGCTTATTTTCTAGATACTATACATGAAACAATTCGATAAATACCTGTTAAAACAATTTTTTCTCATATTTCTCATGGCGCTCCTGGGATTTGTGAGCATTTTTATTATTGTTGATTTAATCGAAAATTTAGATCGCTTTATTGATAATCATGTTCCGTGGAAAATTGTAGCATATTATTACGTGTATTCCTTCCCGTGGTTTATTAGTATAGCATTACCGATGTCAGTCCTTATTGGAACTGTATTTAGCGTAGGTGGCTTTGTAAAGCGAAATGAATGGACAGCCATGAAGGCTTCCGGTGTTTCTTTATATCGTTTAGCAATTCCATTATTTTTAATAGGATGTTTTATCAGCGGTGGATCCTTTATTTTAGACAATGAATGGGTATCCTGGGGAAATGAAAAACGATTCGAAATAGATCGTGATTATGTTAAACGTCGTTCACGTCACAAATTGAAAAATGTATTAACCAATATTTTTCTTCAAAAGAATTCTCAATCACATATATCCATTGGTAAATATCGAATAAAAAAAACAATTGGAACAGATATAGCCATTGTTAATTTGAATGATAAATCTATTTTACAAAGATTGGATGCAAAAAAGATTACATGGAATCCTGATACTTCTTTATGGGTATTAAAGGATTATTCTATTCGTTCTTTTTCTGAAAAAGGCGGAGAAGCAAAAGTGGTTATATCAAAAGATGATACATTAATGGCTTTGGGCTTTTCACCAGATGACATTAAAAAACAAGCACGATCTCCAGAAGAATTAAACTATTTTGAACTCACAAACCGAATTGCGCAATTAAAAGAAAATGGAGTCGATACTTTAAGATGGGAAGTGATACGTTATATGAAAATCTCCTTTTCATTTACAACACTTATTCTAATTCTATTTGGAATTCCATTAGTCGTATATAAAGAGAATAATGGTTTATCATTTGGTGCTGGAATGAGTGTATTTGTGATTTTTAGTTATTATGCCTTTATCAAATTCGGGCAATCACTTGGTTTTAATGGTGTACTCGAACCATTATTGTCTGCTTGGTTAGGGAATATACTCTTTTTTAGTATTGGGACTTATTTATTGGTGTCCGCGAAAAAGTAAAAAGAATATAAATTATTTTTTACGTTTATTCGATTTTCGTTTTTGACCAGGTTTTAACGGTTTTCGAGATTTCGGACTTGTAATAGTGAGTCCTAAAGAAAAGTTGAATCCACGCATAGAACTAATCCAAACACCATTCCTAAAGGCAAATCCTAAATCAAAAATGATAGGTCCTTTATGAATACCAATACCCATGGACAATTCTCGGAGATCGCCTCCAGCCCAACTATATCCAAACCGAATAGGTACATTATCCAACTTTGTCCATTCTGCACCGAGAGACCATCGCCATTTAGCTATAGAATAATATTCATTGATAAAACCAGTTACCAAATCACTGGCAAAAATAAATGTTTCTGTTCTTTTTGATAATCCCATTCGGAATGTAGCAGGATAACGAGTCTCGAAAACACGCCCTTCTCCTGTATTCGTTGTATCTAAAATAATTTCAGAATTATTATAAAATAAGGAATCCTGAGATAATTTATCCGCACGAATAGTATCAATTTTATATGTATATAATACTGCTTCATTTGGGCCTAATTCTTCTCCTTCCCAAGTAAAAGGGTAAATACCAGGCACTGTAATACTGGGTCCATCATCATTGACACTATTTGTTTTATTCCAAGCAATGGTTCCAATAGCATTAATCAAGGATGAGCCAAATGTCCATCCTTGAAATTCTTTTGTAACAATTCCAATATCTAATCCAAATCCTGCTCCACCCATTCCTTGTCGAAGAAGATACCTGCCTGAACCGTATAATCCCTTATCATCTGTAATAAGATTAGCATAACTAGTTTCCGGATCGATCCCCATATAAAAGAGACCTTGTAAATATTTCAGTGTTACACCTGTAGACACGTTTTTAAGTGGAATTGCAAATGTTAATCCATATTCATTTAAGCCCAATATTTCGTATCCTAATGTCATATCCAATTCTGGTTTATTTGCATTTCCATACATCATCATTTCTAGTAGTCCGATGGGCAATTTAAAATTAGATAGAAAAATAGCATTGCTGGTAAATGCAAGATTTCCAGAAGTGAAATTTAATGCTGGGATTGGAAGATGGAAATCTTGGAAAAAAGTTAAACCACCTGCATCTTCAAAATTTTCAAATAATTTATCTTTATCGGCAGTATATAAAGTATCACCACTGTATTCGGCAATGGTTTCAAATGAAATAAAATTGCCAATAACGCCTGTATCAAATCCGAATAATTGCCATTGGAATGGTTTATGTTGCTGGAATCCAATTAAAGCCGGATTATACCCGACAGAAAAAATACCATCAGCAATTGTTGTATACGTTCCAGCTAAACCAACAACTCTGGCATCTCGCTTTGTTTGCCCAAAGGTGCAAGTCACAATTAAGATAAAGGAAAGAATGATTTTTTTCATTATTGTTTTCCTCTATTTCCAAAGTGAGAGCCAACTAAGTTGTTACCACTCATTCTTCCCATTCCGGGGCGAATATGGATATAATATCCATTCATATCACGAATAGTCCCATCTCCTTTTGATAAGCGAAGACGTATATTATCATGTGTACTTGGGAATCCAGATGTTTCTCCAGGTGTCCATGAATAGGAACCCATATTATCAATTCCTTGTATGATGGGAGACCAATATTCACTATTATTCAATTCAGGATTCTCTGATGTGGAATAGTCTAGATTTATGGTAGATACATCTCCATAGGTATTCCATAATATTTCATACGTTTGATCGGCGTAAAGTGTATCACCTCCATTAGGCCAAGTGATAACTAGTTCTGGTTCAGCTGCATTCATCATACCCGTATTACTTAATCGAAATGTGATAAATGAATTAATATCCAAATAATCTAATGTTGTCATAAAAACAGAATTACTATCTGTACCATTCAAATGAAAACGTGGTGCCACATAATGGTCACCAAATCCTGTTAAGAGAAAGATTCGATTGGAATCTAATGTACTATTAAAGGTTCCACTGCCAGGTTCGTGAACCATTCCAGAGGGAAAACCTGACGAATCGCCTTCTTCATAAAAACTTTCTGGATCAGGTAATATAAATTTCCATAATGTGTCTACATAAGCTATAACGGAGTCAGTTCCTGATGATGATTGCCGAACTAGGTAGGGTAACCCTTCTAAACATTCACTAAAATCTGTCATAACATTGAAAATATGAATATCCGAAGTATCTGGATCGAGGTCTAAACATGAATCTACGATATATAAGCTATCGGTTGGATCCCATCCTTGCTGAGATACAAGTGAATCTCGAAGTACGCCTAACATTTCGGCTGTCCGGTCCGAGGGGAATATGGTCAAATTGGACATTAGAATTGATAATTCAGCCCCAAAAGGAAGTGCATTGGTGATATTCGATGTTAATTCTGCTTGGATTAAAGAGCTACGTATACGATTTCGTGTTTCATGATCGAATTCTTCTATAGGTGTTTCAACTGCAGAAATAAATGTCATTGGAGCCATCATTACTTCAAAAGGTGCTTCTAGTCGGAAAGCCCCACCAATGGCTTTCCCAATTTCAATTGTTCCACGACCATCAACCCGTGATTCTGACTCCACAATTAGATGTACCGGGTTTACGGATAATAATTCAATAATATTGGCGCAATTTTCATTTGAAAGTACTTGGTTTGACCAGGATGGTGCACTGTCCGATTTTGAATTATAAATTTCCGTTAACGTTCCATATTTATTGAGTTCAATAACGGTCATGGCTGTATCAGTATCATTTATAGGATAACCAATGGAATCCACATTGACGCATAAAGTGGTTGTATCACCAAATGTATCCACACCAATCATATCAATACCAAGTTTAACCGGCAATTTGATTTGACTATACATAATAAACTGAATACGAACATCAGTCATCATCATACCTGTGAATCCTTGAGGCATATTTTCCATCGTTTGGGTCACCGATGGAAACCCCATATATACAAATGCTTCTAATGATTCAAATTCCATTGAATACATGCGAACATTTAAACCGAGTCCGCCAAGTGATGAGCCATCCAATGGTATTGAAGCAACTTGTTCTGGAATAGATACATCTAGAGCTAATTCCATTTTATCAATGGGTTCATCAGGATATTGCGTACTTTGGAAGGAATATCCCTTTAAATCGAAGTCCCGATCAAAGACATTTCCTTTAGATAAAACTGTTTCTATAATAACAGAATCGCTTCCAGAAGGTGGGGCAAAATTTTGAAAATTCATTTTGAAATTAATATCAAATGGGAAGGTACTGGCTAAATCAGAAATGACAAGGCGATTCGCAGTATTATCTACCCCTTCTGTCTTTAACATTGCTTGGAATATTGAAATACTTGTTTCTCCCCCTTCTGCTCCTTCTGATGAGGCAAGTGCCATATCAGGTTTTGGAATTTCTAGAACAGTTTCTGCAATACTTACATCTGCACTATCTAATGATGGTATATTCATATTGAGTGCAATATTTACAGCCATGGAATCATTGGCATAAATGGTGACTGATTCCCCAGATTCTACATCTGCAGAATCTAATTTGAACCCAAGGTTTATTTGTAATAATTGCCTGAGCCGAGCACTAGATAATGGTGTAGTATCAGCATAGGTAACGTTGGTTCCAATGGTAGGGATTTCTTCATGATGAGCTAAAGAATCTGTTATTTCATATTTCCCTGTATAAAGACCAGCGGTGGCTTGAATTAAATTTTTAGATAATCCTTGGTTTCCGATAGATGTAATGAATTGACTTGATTCATTATTAGCCACCACAAGTGCTTCTATTCCTTCGATGATTTGTGGATCGCTTGCGACATCAATTTCGCTAAATCCTAAATCAAGTTCAACTAAAACAGAACTCAGAATTGAATCTACAGTCGAATTGAATACACCAACCATAGTATTCCAATTTTCAGCCGAGATTTCTCTATCTTCTGCTGGTGGCATATAAAATGTAGCTCCATCCCACGTAAGTGGATTACTTTCATTATAAGTAGTATCTACATATGGAATGCCATATAAAACGACTGGAATATTCATATTGATGGGAGTAGATGGAATTGCGAAATCCCCTAAATCAATACCTGGAATTTCAGTCGGTTCGATTTCTGTATCTAAATATCCACCCGGAAATTGGGCCTGTAAATTATCTTCCCCAATGGATTGAGACGGAAGATCGCCTTCAAACACCAATTGCATACCCATACCATCATCTGTTGGAAAAATATTGACACTATCCACAATTCCATCGAGAGAATATCGTGTTTGAACTAAAGGAATTTTGAGATCCACGAACCATGTGGGCATTTCAAACTTTTCAGATGTTTCAAAATCACACCCACTTAAAAGAAGTAAGCTTAATACTCCGGCTAAATATTGAACACCGAAATGTTTCCTTCGAGATGAGCAACTCGGATTATGTTTCATAAATAATTGTTTACCTTAGGACTTCCGCTCTAGAATTTGGTATTTTTTTGGTAATCATGCTACAATAAAATCTTTCCTAGCATGCAAGTCAATTATAGCTAAAATAGTGGCTCATTTTGGGCAGGTGCCTGCACACAATTTTCACTCGCAGTGATTAAAAGATAATAAAGTTGTTACATCCCCCCCCCCAGGAAGCAATAGTTGGTAATGCCTGATTTTTTAATATCTATATTCGTCAGGTTTATAGGGACCATCTTTAGGAACATTAATATAATTTGCTTGATCATTTGTCATTTGCGTTAACACACCACCAAATCCACTCACCATACCAGCAGCTACTTCTTCATCCAATTTTTTGGGAAGTACTTCTACTGTGATGTTGTTTTGTTTTTCTTCAGACGACAAATTAGCAAATTTTGTATCAAATAAATGCATTTGTGCTAACACTTGATTCGCAAAAGAACCATCCATAATACGTGATGGATGCCCTGTAGCATTTCCAAGGTTTACCAATCGACCTTCAGATAATAATATTAAATAATCATCCTTATTTTCACTTCTGAAAATTCGATGAACTTGGGGTTTAACTTCATCCCATTTCCAATTGTCACGCATGAATTGTGTATCAATTTCATTATCAAAATGTCCAATATTGCATACAACTGCACCAGATTTTAGTGTCTGTAACATAGCACGGTCACATACATTAATGTTACCGGTTGTTGTTACAATTAAATCCGTTGAAGAAAGCAATGATTCATTAATTCCATCAATGGATTCTGTATTTATTCCATTTTTATAAGGAGATATAACTTCGAATCCATCCATACACGCCTGCATAGCGCAAATGGGATCAATTTCAGAAATTTTTACAATCATACCTTCTTGTCTGAGAGATTGTGCAGATCCTTTCCCCACATCACCGTATCCAATTACGAGTGCTTTTTTTCCCGATAATAAAATATCTGTCCCCCGTTTAATGGCATCATTAAGAGAATGACGACAGCCATATTTATTGTCATTTTTGGATTTTGTAACAGAATCATTCACATTAATGGCTGGTACTTTCAGGGATCCTTCGTCTACCATTTCTAATAATCGATGGACACCGGTTGTTGTTTCTTCGCTAATACCATGAATATGGTCTAACATTTCAGGATATTTTTCGTGCAACATCTGGGTTAAATCACCCCCATCATCCAAAACCATATTGGCGTTCCAGGGTTGTCCATCTTTTAGAATAGTTTGTTCGATACACCAAAAGAATTCTTCTTCTGTTTCCCCTTTCCATGCAAATGTTGGAATATTGGCTGCCACCATGGCTGCTGCTGCATGATCCTGTGTAGAGAATATATTACATGATGACCATCGCACATTCGCGCCTAAATCCACTAATGTTTCCATTAAAACAGCTGTTTGAATGGTCATATGGATACATCCTAATATGTTGGCTCCTTCGAGTGGTTGGGAATCTTTATATTTTGCTCGAAGTGTCATGAGAGCTGGCATTTCTGCTTCTGCAAGTTCTATTTCTTTTCTCCCAAAATTAGCTAGACTTAGGTCAGCCACTTTATAATCTTGGTTTTCTATTGTTGGATTGTTCATTTTTCCTCTCTGATTCTCTGATTAATCAAAATGAACGTCGTTGATTTAGCCAAGCCTGATGAAAGCGATTCACCGCAACGTTCCTTGGCCTAAATGTTCAGAATTTTACAGCGATTTTAGCTTTTCCACCATATCTATTTTTTCCCATGTAAATAATGCATCTTCTCTTCCAAAATGGCCATAAGCAGCCGTTTGACGATACCGTGGATATTTTAAATCTAAATGGCTGATAATTTCACCCGGTTTAAGTGGGAAGTGTTTTTTTACTAAATCTGTTAATGATTCATCGGACATATCACTCGTACCAAACGATTTTACATAAACAGATGTTGGTTCTGCCACACCAATACCGTATGATAATTGAACTTCACATTTATCTGCTAATTTTGCTGCAACAATATTTTTTGCGATATATCGTGCCATATAAGTCGCCGATCGATCTACCTTGGATGGATCTTTCCCAGAAAAAGCACCTCCACCATGGGGAGCATAGCCACCATACGTGTCTACAATAATTTTTCGACCGGTTAAACCTGTATCGGCTGAAGGACCACCATGGACAAATCGCCCCGTTCCATTTACGATAAAACCTTCATCGTATGGGAATTCATATTTTCCCAATACAGGTAATATGATATGTTTAATGACTTCTGATTTTACGAATGCATTTTCGGCTTCTTCTGACCCATAAGTGTTTAACATATCTTCATGTTGAGTTGCAATGACCACCTGACTAATACGTGTTGGTTTTCCATCGACATATTGTACAGACACCTGGGATTTTCCATCTGGGCGAAGCCAAGGGAGAGTTCCATTCTTTCGAACTTCAGTTAATTTTTCTGTTAAACGATGTGCAATTTGGATGGGTAATGGCATGAGTTCTGGTGTCTCATTACACGCATAACCAAACATTAGCCCTTGGTCCCCAGCCCCCTGCTCTTCTGTAGATGATTGACTTACCCCTTGAGATATTTCTTTGGATTGTTCTTGAATAGCAGACGTGACCTTTACATTTTTCTGGTCCATCCCTGCTGTATAATCATTATATCCAATATCGTTTAACGTATCTTTAACCACACGTTCCACATCCACAAATCCTTGAGTCGTTATTTCTCCTGCCACCACAACCATACCTTCGGTTGCTAATGTTTCACAGGCGACCCGTGAGTCTGAGTCTTGTTCTAATAATGTATCTAATATAGCATCAGAAATCGCATCACATACTTTATCGGGATGCCCTTCTGTTACTGATTCTGATGTGAAATAATATTCGCTCATAATCCTAAATTTTCAATTATAAATTGCCGGGGAAATTAGATATTTTAATGCTTAATGGTAAATGATAAATGGAATAAAGTAGATGAAAGACGGGGTCAGAGCTATATTTATACTGCTATCTTACTGAGTGAAATAATTTATCCAATATGGAAAATTCCTCATCATAGCCAGAAATGCTCTTTTTAATACTCTTAGGCTTGACCTTTAATCGAAAATGGATCTACTGGTGGATTAATAGAAACTGGAGCATAATGGCCTCCGGGACTATAATCTGGTAACATTTGTTTTAATTCACGTTGAATTTCTTCACTCTCAAGATTTTCAGAAATAGTCAATAATTTGTTTGTAGAAGCTACCATTCCAACCCACTCCATTACATGATTGCCATCTTTTAAAATCATAATTTTATTATGATCTGTATGAATAATATTTTCTTCTGTTGTTTGCAATTCTTCATACAATTTTTCACCTGGTCGTAATCCTGTGTAAACAATTGGAATATCTTGGTCCGGTTCCAATCCAGATAATCGGATTAAATCTCGTGCAATTTGTACAATTTTAATGGGTCTACCCATTTCAAGTAAGAATATTTTACCACCGCCACCAATAGCCGCAGCTTGAAGAATTAATTGAGATGCTTCCGGGATGGACATAAAATATCTAGACATTTCAGGATGTGTAATGGTGACTGGGCCACCTGTATTAATTTGGTTTTGGAATGTGGGGATAGCACTTCCAGAACTACCAATTACATTTCCAAACCGGACGGCAAAGAAATCTGTATCCGACTTTTTATTGATAGATTGTATGCATCTTTCAGCTAAACGTTTTGTGGCACCCATTACATTTACGGGATTTACAGCCTTATCAGTAGAAACGAGTACAAATTTTTCAACTTTATATTTATCAGAATAATTTACCATATTTACGGTACCACCCACATTGGTCTTAACCGCCGCCCAAGGGTGTAACTCTTGAATGGGCACATGTTTATAAGCAGCTGCATGTAAAACAATTTGTGGCCGATTATCATTGAATATTTTTTCTAAATGAATTTTATCCCTTATATCTCCTAATACTGGCTTCACTAATGTGCTTGATTTGATTTTTTCTGCTTCATTTGAAATAGAAAATAAATTTTCTTCACAATTATCAATACAAATCAATTCACTCGGGTTAAATGATAAACATTGACGGACTAATTCAGAACCAATTGATCCACCAGCACCGGAAATTAAAATGCGTTTTCCGTTTACCAATTGATCAATGGATTGTTTATCCAATTGCACTTCTTCTCGACCCAATAAATCCATGTACGAAATATCACGAATATTCGAAATTGAAATATCTTTATCAATCAATTCAGCTAATCCAGGGACAGTTTTAAAGGATTTACCTGCTTTTTTACATTCTTTTACAATGCGTCGCATTTGATTCCCTGTTGCCGTGGGGGCAGTTACTAATATTTCATCAAATTGTGGACTAAAGTGTTGAATATCCTGGATATTTCCTAACACTTTGATTCCATGTAATGTACCTCCTTTTTTATTTGGGTTATCATCAACAAATCCAGCAATTTTATAAGGCGTCTTGCGATTATCTAATATTTCTCGCGCAATTTTATCACCCGTACGACCGGCGCCTACTAATAGCAATCTCTTCTTTTCTATAGGACTATTTTGAAATGATAGGCCACTAAAATGTGAATAATAAACTCGAACAAATATTCTACTAAAACTAATTAATGCAATCGTTATGAAATAATTCAATAATAAAATGGATCGGGGAAAACCTACAAATCCCGATGTAAACCAAAATGTTGTAATTATAATGGCAAACCCTATAGATACAACTTGAATAATATTTATTAATTCCCATAAACTTGTAAATCGCCAAATAACTTTATAAAAGCCTGACATATTGAAAACGACCCATTGGACACCAATAATGATGGGTAACCACGTTACAAAATAGGAATAAAACCCTGACGGGATTGAAAAGTCGAATCTTAAGAAAAAAGCACAGAAAAAACTAAAGGACATAATGGCAGCATCTAAAGACATTAACAACCATTTTCGATGCTTCGAATAAAAGCTATTGTACATATAAGTTACTCCTCATTGATTATTGAACTCCCCCTCATTTCCCAATAATTAACCAAATTAAAAAAGCATTACATAAATTTCGGACTAAGGGATATGAATATGCAAGACAAATATTAAAACTGAAAAAAAGTGTGATTTCCCTCACTAAATTAGGATTTAATTAAAGACGAAATGATTTTGGAAAAATGCATCCATTCCGATTTTGATTATATCTCCATTCGTAATTGATAGCCATTCCCCTTCAATAAAAATGGATAATTGTGGTTTCCACCACCACTGGCACCTTCCTGATATAAATTGAATATCTTCAAATTCCCCACTTGGAAAAGGGCCGGCTAAATAATCTTCATATTGATCATAGGGCCTTTGAGTTATACTTTCTTCCCCCGATGAACGAATTCCTGCTTCTATCATTCCAATTATATTCTTTCGATTGAAATAATTTAATCCAATTTTCAATTCTTGGCCATCGCTCCCATGTATCCACCCCAATGGTTTTTGACGTTGAATAAAATTATTATATCCGCTCCCATGGCGGAATGTGGGTGTACCTACTTTAATGTTTGACAAATAGAAGGACGTTATACTTTCATTATTCGTTAATGAGTAAACAGCTTTTACGGAATAAGCCATTCCATTTTCTTTGCCTTCGTCAAACTGAATTTTATCCAATACGAATTCATCATATAAAAGATTCCCCGATAGCCTAACATTTTCCAAAGGACGCCAATCGATTGAACATTGCCATACTGCATTGGCACTGCCAGTCCCTAAAGCATTAAGACGATCATTTAATTCAATTTCAAGATGGGTAGAGATAGGATTGAAATATCCCACATCTATGGGACGATTTTCCCCTGAATAAATCGCTATTTCTGATAGACCAATGGTTAAGGATCTTTTATTGGTCCATTCTACTCCACGTCCAGCAATATATCGGTTTATGGATTCATTCACTGTTTCTAAGAATCCATGAAAATATCGAGCTCGAATTTGTCCAAAGTCTAAACCAAGCATGGTATAATCATATGGAGCTGACTGTTCACCCAATGCTAATTGGATACTCTCTCCTGATCCCCAACTTTGTCTTCCCCTTCCCATTTGGAATATTAGCCAATCATTTTGAAAGCCAATGCCAGATAAATCTGTTTCTCCCGATGAAAATCCACCTCGTTCAATATCCCTTGCTATACCGGAATATCTTTGAAAATAAGACGGATTCTTTACAACCCGTGGATAGAGATAAGCATAAAAATGCTTTTTATATCTAAAATGTCCAAATCCATATAATGCAGTGGCATTTTGGTCTGACCAAATTCCAAATCTAGACTCTATCCATAATGAATCAGATGATTGGGCCGGCGCTTTATATCTAGATGGACCAAACGTAGATAGAGTTGATCCATTTTCTCCAGCGTCATTTAATATTTTATTGGATTGAAATTTGAAAAATTCGTTTGGAATTTCTTGTGAATGAAGAATCTTTGGTGACCAAATACAAATTGTTACTATAATAATATATGCAATTTTAAAGTGACTGTAGGGGGTCTCATTTTTATTTTCCTTATTCATAGCCATTTATGAATTTAGTTAATTTTTAAGGATTGATTTAGAGAAAAGGGAAATATGGTGAATGGTTATTGAAGAAGAAAAGGATGATGGAGACCGGAGGCATTCACAATGACAGGATAGGATAATGTCATTACGATGAGCCTTCGACGCGGTAATCTCCTTAGTTCCTGGAGTAAACGAGATTGCTTCACTACGTTCGCAATGACAAGACTGGTGGAAGAGATTGCTTCACTACGTTCGCAATGACAAGACCGGTGGAAGAGATTGCTTCGCTATGCTTGCAATGATTGATAAATTTAGGAAAATGATGACTCAATTTGATTCCTGAACGGGGACGAGAATGATAAGACTTTAAAAGAATAGAGAATATGTAAAATATGAATGAAATGTACTCAAATTAATTATGGGATGAATTGTTCTTGTTTTATATACAACTTTACATCTAAAATTGTTGCGTAGTGTGATTCATAAAATAAAAGGTAGGCTAAACATGAAAAATATAAAATACATTCTTAGATATTTCGTTATAATTCTTCCACTCATGTTCATTACTCTTAATGCTCAAGAAGAAGAAGAAGAAGTTGTAATTGAAGAAGCGGTTGTTGAAGTAGAAGCACCAGCTGAAGAAGCAGTTGTTGAAGCTGAAGAAGCAGTTGTTGAAGCTGAAGAAGCGGTTGAAGATGTTTCTATTGCTGAAGCTATAGAAGATTCGGCTGATGGTGGAAGCCCTCTTAGTGGCTGGAATATTGGTGTCGCTCCCAGTGTTGGCTATCTCTCTGGTGCAACATTTACCAGCATACCCACAGGAGTAACCGCAGTAATTAATACGCCTTATGGATTTAAACTTGGGCCATTCGATTTTAATATTTCTGCTGCTTTTGGTGGTTATGTAGG
>Ga0233445_1000190_pt1 | contig 93760 bp, 84 predicted proteins | sample SI_124_October20_5_FD_182779 | JGI IMG/M metagenome (GOLD analysis project Ga0233445, IMG submission 182779) | Seawater microbial communities from Saanich Inlet, British Columbia, Canada - SI_124_October2016_100_MG | ecosystem: Environmental > Aquatic > Marine > Inlet | place: Canada: British...
TTGGTTTATATCTATCCGCACTGAATCCGGATATTATTCAGGTCTGCCTTGGGGCAACCATCGTTGCCATAACAGCTTTAATTGCCTTTTCTAAAAATTCTGAAAAACCAATCGTGACCAACCAGGACGCGATTAGTATGGCATTGGGATTAGGCGGCGTTTATTGGGATGAAGGGAACCGGGAAAATGTGGAATGGACAACTCACCGAACCATATTAAGCATGTTCATGTTCGTTCTGATTGGACTTGTGGCAGGAATGTTTGGACTGGGAGCAGGATGGGCAAATGTCCCCGTGCTAAACCTTATGATGGGGGCACCGTTAAAAGTTTCCGTGGCCACAAGCAAATTTTTGTTGTCTATTACCGACACATCAGCCGCCTGGATTTATATGAATCGGGGATGTGTCATTCCTCTGATCGGAGTCCCCTCCATTGTAGGCTTGATGCTCGGTTCTTTGCTGGGTGTGAAACTGCTCGCCATTGCCAAACCCAAGATGATTCGTTATTTTGTGATTGTTGTCCTGTTATTTGCAGGCTTGAAGGCTATGGACAAAGGCCTGGGCCTTGGAATACTGGGTTGATCGAATATTAATTACCATAAACTTCATTATAGGAGTAAAATAATATTATGACTGCACAAGCGAATGAAGCATCAAGGCCTTCAAAAGAACAGGTCATTTATGCTAATATACTGGTGATTGGTGTATGGATCGGCCTTACGCTATTATTTGTAACCTATGCCATATATCTTTCGGGTATATTGCCTTCACATGTGGATATGAATCTGGTTACTGGAAACTGGGACAAGGGGGTCGATGAATATCTGGCGATTACTCATTCCCCTCATGGTATTGGATGGTTGAGATTATTGGCAAAAGGGGATTTTTTAAACTATGTCGGTTTTGCGTTCCTTGGTATAATGACAATTCTCTGTTTTTTGGTATTATTGAAAGGTTACATTCAAAAAAAAGACTGGATTTATGCCGGGATCGCTTTTCTTGAAATTCTGGTTTTATCGCTTGCAGCATCAGGGCTGCTGGGAAGTGGAGGCCATTAGAGCTCAGTTCAAGACCTTTAAGACTCAATAATTTAAAAGGTGGATTATGAAAAAAGAAGAAATAACAATATTGCTGGTGGATGACAATGAAAAATTTCTTAAATCAATGGCTGAAAGAGCCAAAATAAGAAAATATAATGTTGTAACAGCATCGAGCGGGAAAGAGGCATTGGAAATTGCATCGCTACAAACCATTCATGTTGCAGTGGTCGATCAGCAAATGCCTGGAATGGAAGGATTGGAAGTCATCACCAGGTTAAAGGCAATTACTCCTGACATTAAAACACTGCTTTTAACGGGCCATGGGGATGAAAAACTCAAGAAAGCGACCCAGGCACTTAATTCTTCTTATTTTGATAAAGAAGATATTGCCGGTTTCTGGGATTTTTTAGCCAATCTTTCATTGGGAAAAATTAATATTTTACTTGTGGATGATAACCTCAAATTTCTTAAAGCCCTGGCCAATAGAATAGAATTGAAAGGCCATGAGCCATTGATGGCATTGAATGGAAAAGAAGCTCTGGAGATCATGAAAAGCAACCGTATTCAACTTGCCATTGTTGATCAAAGGATGCCGGATATAGATGGTCTGGTCCTGATTACCCAGTTGAAAAAGATTGACCCGACCATCAAGACAATGCTATTGACGGGCCATGGGGATGAAAAACTCAAAGAAGCGACGGAAGCACTTAATTCTTCTTACTTTGAAAAAGATGACATGGGAAGTTTTTGGGGTTTCTTCAGAAAAATTCTTCAGGGCCTCGAAACAACTATGGCCGCGGCCGGAATGGCTGAAGGTGGCGATTATAAAGATGCTTTAAAAATTAAAGGGCCTCCGAAAAAAAAATAGATGATGAATTCAGTAAAAAAAATTTTACTTGTTGATGATGAAGAAAAGCTGTTGAATTCGATGGAACAACGCTTGTTACTGATGGGGTTTGATGTCATGAAAGCCTCTTCCGGCACAAGAGCCGTTGAAATAGCAAAAAAAACTCAGCCTGATATGGCTATTGTTGATTTAAAAATGCCTGATATGGATGGTTTGATGACGATCACCAAGTTAAAAGAAATCATTCCGGATCTTAAAACAGTCCTTTTAACCGGGTATGGAAGCAAAAAAACAAAACAGGAAACAAAAACCCTTGGCTCGGACTATTTTGAGAAAGATTCAATGAGTGATCTCTGGAACTTGATCAAAGGATTAAACAGCCATGGTAATCTGGTCGTCATTAAACCTTCAGATACAACTTCTCAATCCAAAAAAAAATATTTAGAAGATCATTTTATCCCCGACCGGATAAACATTTTCAGTGACCCACACGAAAAGAGTCTTGATCAGAAACCCTCAAGAAGCAATGTCGATTCCATCGGTAGAAGTTTGGGAGGACTGCCAAAAATTATAGGTGAAACCTCCGGGATGCAAGGGGTGCGAAAAAATATTGAACGGCTGGCCGGCCTGGACTGTACTATTATTATACAGGGAGAAAGCGGCACCGGTAAAGAATTGGCAGCCAGGGCTATTCATACATTGAGCCATAGAAAAGATCAGCGATTCCTCGCATTCAACAGTGGTTGTTTCAGCAATGATTTCCAATTCAAAGAACTCTTGAGTTCGATTGAGCAATCATCACCTCATCAAGGTTTGGAAATCCCAGACCGAATGGGGAAAGGTTTTGTCGGAACAATCCTGCTGGATCATTTTGAAATTATACCCGAGAAAACACAACTTGAAATGCTCAAAATCATAGAGAATAAAACCGCGGGTTATTCAGCAGATTCTGATGAAATGATACTGGATATTCGTTTCATTATTGCGACACATCAAGATTTAAAGAAGAGAGTTGATGAAGGGAGATTCAACAAGAAATTATATCATCGACTGAATTCAATTGAGCTGATGATGCCTTCTTTAAGAGAACGAAAGGATGATATTCTCCCGTTATGCAGTTACTTTCTGAGCAAATTAAATATAGAGTTTGAAAAGGATATAGAATCTTTTTCAGATGAAGTGTATTCCCTTTTTTTGTCTTATCCCTTTCCGGGTAATGTCCGAGAGTTGAAACACATCATCGAAAGAGCTGTGATACTTTCAGATAGTTCAACAATAGAACTTAGACATCTTCCTGAACGGCTCAGCAAAAAAATCCCAGCCCCTCCTTCACCTGAAAACAAACAACTTTTCACCCTTAAAGAAATGGAAAAAAATCATATTCTTAAAGTAATCGAATTCACAAAGGGAAACAAGTCAAAAGCTGCCGAAATTCTATGTATAAGCCGAGGAGCTCTTTGGAGGAAGCTCAAACAGATCAAAGCTAATCATAATAAATCAAATTAACCAATTAAATTGAAAAATTGTATTGAGCAATAATGCTTTTGTATAAAAATAAATTTGGTGTTTTATTAATTTTAATACTCTTTGGAATACACACGGTTTTCCTGGACAATATTCATAATATTCTTCTTCCACTAAACGAAAATGTGATTGAAGAAGAGCGCTTTTCAGATCTGACAAATAAAAATATTCCTGAGAATAATAAAAAAAACAGCTTTTTTTCCACACATTCATTGCAAGATGACACAAAAAAAATTTGTTTAATTATATTTTCTCTCCCTATTACATTTTATTCCATTAGCCTTCTCACAAATTCAACCCGAACACCCCGGCTTCCACCATCCCCATCCTGTTAACAATTTAAAATTTAAAATTTTTAAAAAAACATTTGAATTTTATTCGGCTTGGAATTTCCACACCAGCGATATTTATTTCCATAGTATTACTATTTGAAAAATTATTGGAGCTTATTATGAATAACGATTTAAAAACGATTATTGTGTTTGTTGCTATTATTGCTTTAGGTATCCTTGCTAAATATGGATACGAAATGTACATTCACAATTAAATCTAAATTGACATAACCTATGTCAATTTAGAATCCTCGGATAGCTAAAAATGCCGCCATCTCATCCAGTTGATAGAAAAGTCTGACAGTCAAACCGATTTAAGGAGTCAAGACTTGAGCTATAAAACAAAGGGGTCTTTAACCGGATCCCTTCGTTTTCTGATTTTGTAGCCGCTTTTTTGATCTGAATTATCTGAATATTTTTTGAGTAAGGAAAAAAGAATGAATTACAAACTGTTTCATATCTTTCGAAACACACCCTTTGGCAGAGAAACATTCCTTCAATCATTATATTTTTGTAAGACAATTAATTCATTTCCAGTTGTTTACATTCCAAAGAGTGATAAATTTCTAATGTATTTTTCCAATGATGCTATTCAGGTTGATCTGGATCGTTCATAATCATATCATTAGGCACTAATTTGATTTGCAAATATTATTAACATCCCCGCAGTTTTTTCTATATGGCACAGGCATTGAGCATGTTTGTCTATGAATAGGTGGTAATAAAGTAAAATTTCGGCCCCATGATTTCATCTTCCAGTAGTCACTTTTAAGGCAATCTCAAAACTTACGATTACTTTCATGATCATGACTTCAAATTATAACGAAAAATTGTTTTGATTTTTATCGGTATCGTTAAGTTTTTTTACTGCGTACTTTGTCTATTTATGTAGCGACTTTGTTTTGTTGCGAGTTTTACCCCGCCGCCAGACCCCGCCCCAATTTATTAAAATAATACCCCGCCGACCCCTCGTATAGACCGATAATAGATCTGAGGAGGTACCAGGTCTATGAAAAAGAAAACACGACAGCATAGGTGTAAAAATTGTGAGGATTTATTCAAACCAGATCCCCGAAAACAACTATGATTGTGGTCACTGGATAAACTCCGAGATTTTTTAATGAAGAGGGAAAGCCGACGTCCTATATTAGATGGAAGGCAGCAGTCCGGTAAACGCTATGACGAGTTTAGCGGACACCACCGTGGTCTGAGACCAGGGCATGTATTCAAAGGGGTAACTCGGGAACTTGAGAGAGCCCAATAGTTTCCTTGTAAGTTAGCGGTCTAAGGAATTGCCGCACCCAAAATTCCCGGTGTTCAGAAAGTCTGCCTACACTTCCTGAACAAGCTGATTCACATTATAAAATGCGATGACGAAAACACAAATGGAGATAGGCACCAAGGTAACGGGGGCGGACAGTGAACAGCGAACAATCCCGTGACGGACTTTGGGCAGTCTTAGTGGAACATAGTACCGGTGATCAGGAATGTCTGATTGAGAAGGTGGGGAAGTGGTGCCCAAGCGACCCACTGAAGGGAAGGTGAAACCGGGCATAACGCGTTTATGGAAGGAATTATGGGAGATACTCAGAGATCACAAACCATATCAACACAAAACCATAAAATAGTGAAACAGGTCACTCACAATACTGATAGTGTAAAACCTGGTCAGGATGATGGCCCACCGTTATTGGTGGGAGAAGTTTCTCTGAACAACATTGCTATGCAGGCAAAGAAGAACCCAGACATGATTTTCACTTCATTGGCACACCGAATCAACTTGTCTTTACTGAAGGAAGGGTTTAGGAGGCTGAAAAAGGGCAAATCTTCTGGAGTGGACGGTAAAACCGCGAACGAGTATGCAGAAAATCTTGATCAGAATCTATACAATCTGTATAGGAGGCTTAAAAAAGGTCAATATACGGCAATACCTGTGAAGCGGATCTGGATAGAGAAAGAGAAAGGGAAACAAAGACCAATCGGTATTCCAGCCATTGAAGACAAAATAGTCCAAAAGGCTGTTGAAATGATACTGAGTAAAATCTTTGAAACAGATTTTTATGACTTCTCACACGGATTTCGTCCTAAACACAGCCAGCATATGGCAATAAAGGAACTGAGAGACAATTGCATCAGGACCAATACCAATTGGGTAGTGAGTGCAGATATTACCGGACTATTCGACAATATCGACCATGGACACTTAAGAAAGTTCATCAAACAGAGAGTCAATGATGGGGGCATTTTACGTCTGATAGGAAAATGGCTTAATGCAGGGGTGATGGAAGATGGAAAATATTATTCCACAGAGTCCGGAACTCCACAAGGAGGAGTTATTTCTCCTATACTGAGCAACATTTTTCTTCACAATGTTCTGGATGACTGGTTTGTAACGCAAGTTCAACCACGAATGAAAGGACGAAGCTTCCTTATCAGATTCGCTGATGATTATGTGGCAGGTTTTGAGTTGGAATCGGATGCCATAAAGGCCTTGGGGGCAATGGGTAAGCGCTTCATGCGTTTTGGACTGGAATTACATCCGGAGAAAACCAAGCTGATACGCTTCACCAAGCCATCCGGCAAGAACGGTAAGCTCAACCAACCAGGAACCTTTGATTACTTAGGGTTCACTATCTACAAAGGCCTTTCTCGACGGGGCACCTGGGTGATAAAATCTAAAACTGCCAGGAAACGGCAGGCCCGGTTTAAGAGAATGGTGTGGACTTGGTGCAAAAGAAATCGGCATCAATCCCTGAAAGAGCAGTACATAATGCTCTGTAGCAAGTTGAGAGGTCATTACCAGTACTTTGGTTTGATAGGGAATTACGAAGCCATAGCAAAAGTGCGCCATTTTATGGTAAGAGTCTGGAAATTTTGGCTGGGCAGAAGGAGTCACAAAGGAAAGGTAAGTTTTATAGATCTTGTGACGAAGTATCCCCTACCAAAACCAAGAATAGTTCAGAAGATCTGAATTGCCATGGGTAGCAAAGTTATGCACCAAACAGGGGTACTTGTTTGGCTTCCGGCTTGGTAAAAAAGAGTCGGAATTGAGGAACCGTATGCGGGAATTCCGCTCGTACGGGTCTGTGGGGGGAGCGCCGGGTAACCGGTGCTCCTACCCGGAATAGAGCTTAAAATTTGAGTTTGGTAGAATATTATCAGAGCGTTTGAGATGTCCAAGGCTGGATATTGATCTTGATTTTTATGGGAGAATACATCCTGTCGACTATCCTCTGTTATTGGTGACCTGATTCATAAAATCCGGCAGTTAAGAATTATTTTCCTTAGCCCAAGTTGAACTGGGATTCTTTCACATACAAAAACAATTCTTTTCTGGATACCCGTGCAGCACCCCAAAATTCTTCTGATCATCGACAAATATTATTTGGTAAAAAATAATCTATCCGATTGGTCTTATGCTTCCATCGTTTACTCATCTCCGGTATTTTTTATCAATATAATTCGGAATCTGTGATATGAAAGGTCAATGGATAGCATCAAAGACAAATGGACTTAACAACCAGGAGAAACTCAAAATGACAGATGGACAGAAAAAACCCAAAGGAGCCGGTAAAAGTAGTTTTGAATTGATCAATTCTGATATTTTAATGGAAGTGTTGCCGGTCAAACCTGGATCTGTTGTTCTGGATTTGGCCTGTGGAAAAGGAATCTATTGCATGTTCCTGTCTGAAATTGTCGGTGATACAGGGTTGATTTATGCAGTAGACCTCTGGGAAGAAGGGATACGGCTTATAGGAAAAGAGATTGAAGAAAAAAATATCACCAACATCCTCCCCCTCCTGGATGATGCTACTGCACAGATTGAAATAGATGACTACAGTGTTGATGTTTGCTTGATGGCAACTGTTCTACACGACTTTGAAGAAATGAATAAATCCGGTGCTGTTATAGAACAGGTCAAGACCATACTTAAACCCGGAGGATACCTGGCCGTTATTGAATTCAAGAAAATAGATGGTCCTCCTGGCCCACCAATGAAAATACGATTGGCTGAGGATGACACTGAAAAGATGGTTAGCGGTTATGGGTTTAAGAAAGTCAAGATCGTTGATATTGGGGAATATAATTACCTGATGATATTTAAATCAATAAGGTCCTAAATTTCGATAGACCAAATTTAGGCCTAATGAATTTGCTTAAAACAAGGAAAGTTTACATGAAATATGACAACAATCCAGTCATTGGATATAGTGCATTTATATTATTTGAAGAATGCTATGAATATAATGAAAATGCTTGCTACATAGCGGATACAACAGAATCTTTAAAGGAATTCCTCATAGGGGCTACGTTCCATATCAATGATTACAGAATTGACACAATAAGATTGAATGACATCATTGATGATTATGGATGTTCAAATGGTGAATTTGCTATGGAACCGGAAGCACTAAAAAGATTCGAGCAAGCACCAGGTCTGAAATATACCTTAGAACCATTTGATGATCCTTTTATGGATGGAGAACCAGACTTATTTGTTATTAATATCGAAAAGAAAACTGACGATAATACTGACGATTTTACCATTCCAGGTATACTGGAATCTTTCAGTGTATATGATGGTAATTACAAACGGGAGCAGATAGATGCCGCGATTAATATGAAGAATGAAATCACCCCTTATTTAATAGAAATACTTAAAAATGCACAAACAGACTATGAAAAATATATTTCAGACGAAAAGTTATATGACCATATCTATGCCTTAATGCTGCTGGGTCACTTAAAAGAGCCCAAATCTCATAAAGTTATAATAGATCTGTTCAGTCTCCCAGGTGATATACCGGATAAATTATTTGGTGATCTTACAACATCCAGTCTTCCTGTTATTCTATTAAATACCTGTTATGGCTCAATTGAATTAATAAAGTCTTTAATTTTAAACAAAGAAGCTTACGATTATTGTAGATTGTCTGCTTGTCAAGCCTTGTCATACGCTGTTATCAAGGGATATGTTTCGAGAGAATCTGTTTTAGAGTTATTTGGAACATTATTTACTGGTGAAGAAGCAGGCGAAACATCAGATTTTTGGGGGCTTCTGGCTGATTATGTATGTGATTTATACCCAGAAGAGATCATAGACGTAATCAAGCAGGCATATGAAGATGGGCTAATAATACCTGGCATGACTCACTACAGTGATTTTGAAGAAGCCCTGGAAATTGGTAAAGACAAGTGTCTTGAAAAATTAAAAGCTAATCTTGAACGGAACAGTTTTGAAGATATCCACGATACTATGTCTTGGTGGGCTTGTTTCAAAGAGAAGCCTGATACTTTTTCATCATCATTTGGCATGGAGAATTATTTATTACCAGATTATTCTGTTCCTTCATCCAAGAAACCCCCAAAGGCCCGAAAAAAGGTCAAGAAAAAGAAACGTAAGCAAGCAAAGGCTTCAAGAAAAAAGAATCGTCGTTAATTTAAAAAACGTATTTCTATTTTACAGCCAGAAATTTCATCTGCTGTTGGTCTCGTTGTTAAGTCTGATGCTAAGGGCCCACTCAAAAATAACTGAGGAGAGGACTACCTGCAGATTTAGCCTTATTATAGACCCGATTTCAAACCAGGCAACAAGCCTTTTGGATATCATTTAATCAAATAATTATTGTTCAATTTCTCCAGAAACAAATAGTCTTTTTCTATAATACCAACTTTTGGACACTAATATTTGGATTAGATCTCCGTCCTTATAATGATCAACATAAACCGGTGGCCTGAAATAGAATTCTTTTTCGTAATTTTTTTGCTGTATAAGCCAATTGCGTTGTTTTTTTTCAATTATTTGAACTTTTAGTATCTCACCTATTGTTGGTTTCCAATAATTTCCATTTTTATCATTGAGTCTACCCACGAATTTTGGAACATATTGGTTTATAAACTCATCGCTTATGCTGCCATACAACAAATTCCAAGATTTTTTATCCATCTTATAGTTTCTATCATTTTTCCTTTTTTTTCTTTTAATCTCTAATTTTCTCAGTAAAGCTGAAACTTCATCATCTTCTAAAATACAGCGTATTAAATTTCTAAAATCAGGATTATTTTTGAAAAGATAACCTTGTTCATGAATAAATTCTGAAGCCTTTAACCTGTTGGGCAGGGCATCACCTAAATACCTTGTTTCTTCGACTTTTTCTTTGCCTATCAGCATATTTGCAATATCCGAAATTTTAATAATTCCAGGTAAAAGATACCTGAAGGCATCTTCATTTTGACCCAGTAAATGCTTGATCAAAGCCTTTATATAATACGAATCACCCCAAAGAAATTCACCATACCATTCATCTGCTTTTTGAATTTCACCAAGGCTTAGATGGCAGACACCAATCATATTATATGTGCCCCATAAAGGTTGATACTCCTGGCAGAGGAGCAAGGTATTAATCGCTTCGTCAAATCTTTTTAATTTCATTAATGTTAAAGATCTATTTGTAAGTGATCTGAAAAAGGGTCTGAATTCAAGATATCGATAGAGTTCAGTTTTCTGGTTTTTGGGACTTGTTTCGCAATCATCACATTTTTCACTAAAACAGTCTGGGCATTCATCAGCTAGGTCACACACTTTATTTTTAGCCCAATTGTCTAAATCACTATTTTTGATATACTCGTCTGGTTCCGTCGCAATCATGAGATCCGCAAACTTCTTACCGGTCATCATCGCATCATCAAAAAAATTCAATGCAGATACAAAGTTTTGATGAATAAAATCAATCAACCCAGCATGAACCAGCAAATCTACATGTTTAGGCTCCGATTTAAGGCCATTCAGAAAGTATCGTTTTGCCTCATCCCAGTCTCCCTGTCTATACAATTCCAAACCATATTCTAAGCATTTTTCAGCCCCAGTCTCTTCATCGGTTCTGACGGATTCCATTGGTGCCTCCAAAGTCAACATTTTTTTGCCAATCATATCTTTAAGCAATAACAAATTTGTCTTCGATCTTTTTAGTGTCAGTATTTGCTTTGGGGATAAAGGTGGCTTACAATTTTTTAAAAAGTTTAATACTTGCAAAACCGCAGTGTTTGTGGAATCGGTTTCTTCGAATTTAAGACCTTTTAGTTTGGTTCTTATATTTTCACGTAATTTCGTGTCATTAATTTTCACGTTGAACTGGATTCTTAATGACTCACAGAAAAGGTTCCATTTGGAATCAGAATCTACAATATCTTGGGCATCTGAGAATGTATTAAACGTATGGAGTTTGATTTGCTTAACTTGGCCATCAATTCGTTTTGAATGAAGAATTAATAATTTGTTGGCCTGGACTCTTGCAAATGGCATAATCAAAATCCTCTTTTTTGTAATGTATTTTTTAATCAAATAACACACTACAAAATTTCAGGCAAGCTGTTTTTTTAAAATGGGTTCCATTAAATATTTAGGGTAAATCCCCCACGAGAATTTCACACGGGAGCTGGCTCTCCAGGTTGAATATCTCAGGGAATTTCCTTGTCCCAATAATGCTATACAATGTCAGAAGCAAAAAAGTTTAAAACTGTTAAAAAGCCAACGCCATATCTTATGTCCGGCCTTAATAACAGGCATGGTAAAATTGAATACATTTTGTTGCAAGTGGATCAGGGAATCCATAAGTATTGGGAAAAAAATTAAACGCCTTTATTGATAAGCTCTTTAGGGGTTGATAATAGGTAAATAAACAGGTTTATCTGTGATTAGTAAATCATAATTTCTTTATATATATGTGATAAAAAAATGAAACACAGAAAACTAAAAAGAGTTAGAGAGCAGTTGGATGAAACACTTCAGGTCTTTGTGAAAACAGCCTCTATAGCCCAACCGATCAGAGGGTGGATTCGTGCGATTCGGGATGCCCTGGGAATGAATATGCGCCAGTTGGCACATCGTTTGGGGGTCAGTCAATCCCGGATTGTTAAAATAGAGCAAGATGAACTTTCCGGAGCGCTGACCATCAAAACCCTGGAAAATATTGCGCGAGCCATTGTATGGATGCAGGCAGTCAAGGCAGATAAAATCCTGAATACTGATTTTATGCCTGCTTCACAAGAAAATGTTCTGTGATGTGTGGAAGTGGGCTGGAAAATACCGGAAGACAGAAAAGAATATTGGCATCCGGCATGTCGATATTCCTGTGGACTATCTATTAATCTGCTGTTGTCAAAACCATCAGTTAAATCAAAACTTGAAAAGTGTATCACAAAGAGTTATAGTTATTTCATGAAAAGGCTCTGTACAAAATGGTTCAAAAAATGGGCTAAAAAGGTAAAATTGAGCAATCATCATCTTATCGAAGCCATTGATAATTTAGAAAAAGGACTGTCGGTAGCAGATTTAGTAGGTGCTGATTTATTAGGCATTGATGCCCGGCAAATTGAAGATCTAAAAAAGAAACAGGGTTTATTTAATTTGGAGGTATAACATATGAGAGATTCAATCAAAAAAGCGGTTGGTGAAACTGTTCAGGATTTGATCAACTCAGGATTCAAAACTTCTTTTACTGAAAAAGAGTTGAATTCATTGGGCGTTACAATTCCTGAAGTGCAACTGACGACCCTCCAAATTAAAGAAATAAGAGAGGAATTAAATTTAAGTCAAGCCGTTTTTGCCAGATTGCTTAATGTAAGCCCATCTTCAATCAGGCAATGGGAGCAGGGGAAAAGAAAACCGACCGGGGCAACAAGAGTACTTCTTGATTTGCTTAAAAGGTCTCCGCATATCCTTAACTACAGACTTAGAGCATAGGATGGAGAGCAGCCATTATGTATGTTCTATTGGCTCAAACGATTGCTCAAATTAGCGTTGACTTTTATTTTGCTTGAATGTTCTTTTAAGGTGTTCTCATCAAAGTATTTACGATGCTGATAGGGTGAAGGATCAACCTTTTTAATGTCTATCATAGAAAAAGAAAAAGGATAATTTTTATTATCTGTAATGGGCATGATCCAAATCCATCAGAAAAAAAATCTCATTGCACGGGTTTAAAGGTTTAGATGGTTTATAAAAAATATCGGTTGAAGACCTGGATAAATACATTAATTTCCGCTAATCAGATGGTTTACATCATCAGAAGATAAATGCCAAATACTGCAGTCACAGCTCCGGTAACCGCCCTTATGGATACATGTTCTTTGTGAAGGAAAATTGAGAACGGGATAATAAAAATCGGGACCAGAGAGAAAAACGTGGAGGCCACCCCGGTTGTAAGATAATGAAGGGCCAGAAGGGAGAGCGATACCCCTAAAAAAGGTCCTAAGGCTGAACCAAAGGCTGTAAATAATAAAGCCCTTTTGTCTTTTACAGCCTTCATAACCTTCCCCCATTTTCCAGTGATGGTAAAGAGAATAATGAAACAAAGGAAGGCTGAAATCACCCTTATCTGGGTTGAGGAAAATGCATCCAGATATCCCGATTCTGTCCGCATGCCGGTTTTGCTTAAAATATATCCGCATGCCTGGCAGAACATTGCGCCAAATCCAAACAGAACACCCTTTGATGAGATGTCTCTAATATTTAGTCTGGAGGCTTTTTGATTTTTTTCAAGGATGACGATTCCCACTCCAAAAAGGGTGACAAACATACCTGCCCATTGATGAAGGACATAGGTCTCATCTAGAAATGACCAGCCGATTAAAGCTGCTGTAGGTGCAGCAAGGCTGTAAATGAGCATGGCAACCCTTGGCCCTATTTCAACAAGGGCTTTAAAAAGGAAAATATCTCCTATGAAAAAACCGATGGCCCCGGAAAGAGAAAGATAAACCCAGGCCCGGGCTGGAAATTGAACAGGCAGGATATACCCATACCTGAAAAATAAAAAAAAACTGAAAAGAACCAGGGCAAAAGTGAGCCTGATAATATTGACCGGGGTTGTCCCTACTTTTTTGGATGCAGCTTCGAAACACTGGACACTGATGGTCCAGCACAATACTGTTCCTATTGCTATTAACTCACCGGTCCAGAGCATGACAGTCCTTTTAGATTAAAAGTAAAAAAATTCTATTTAAATGATATGGGGTAAAAAGACAAGGGATAGAAAATTTATTTGTCTGTTCCAAATATATTTTGTACACTGATTTTTATGGAAAATACAGATTTGCTTGAAAAAGCTATGGAATTTGCCGGGAAAGGCAAAGGGAGAAGGTTGCTTAATACTTTGAATAAGAGAGATAACTATTTGACCTCTTTTGAGCTGGACAAGGTTTTGAGGATCTATTGCAAAATTGGTTTACCTAAGGAAGTTGAGCTATTGAAGACAAGGAGAGGGATTCTGGGAGATGATCAGTATAATACTTTGGCTGAAAAGGTCAGGGTTAATTGTTGCTCTGAGAGGTACGATGAATTTGCAGTTTCTCTGGGGAATTTGTTAACTAGTGGTATGAAGATGAACCCTACTAAGATGGATGTTTGAGAAAGTCTGCAATGAAAGTAATAGGCCTGATGATGAGTCAGGCCTATTACTTTCAATCAGGATAACAGCGGAGGTGCCCATAAAGGACTCTGTTATCGATTGACACTTAATTTTTATAAAAAAAAATAATACAAGTAAATAGGTAAAAACCCCTATTTTGCTCAAAATAGGGGTTTTTACCTATTAGAAAACAAGTCTTAAAAGAGAATAAATGATTGCTCCCAAACAAATGACTCCAATGGATAAAAAGATCCATCCCATGATTAGAACAAAAACAGAATACCATTTGCCTGGCGGATTAACTAAATATTTATCCAGGTCTCCTTTTTTGATCATTTCCTGATATTCTTTTGGTCTTTCTTCCTTGAATCTGGAAAGAGGAAGCCTTTGTGTAAAAACAACCGTATCCATGGGAAAATTATCAGGTCTCATGTGGGAATGGAAAAAATGCATGGAAAAAATAAAACCTGTTGCCAGAAGTGCTTCATCACTGTGAATTATGGTGGCGATATTTAGTGCCCATCCCGGCAGAAACCGGGTTGCAATTTCCGGAAAAGCAAGCGTTAAGCCTGTACTTCCAATGATGCTGATCCCCCAAAACACAGCCATGTAATCAAATTTTTCCCAATAGGTCCAGCGTCCAAATTCTGGTTTTGGTCCTTTTCCTATAAAATAGAGCAGATTATCTTTCACATCTATGAGATCTCGTGGCAAAGGTATTAATGAGTATTGCTCTTTTAGTAATCCAAGGATGGTTATTTTACGCCTGACAAAAAGAACAAATAATTGGAAAAGATGAGTAGCAAAATACAGAAAGGTAACAATAGCACCTATTCTGTGTATTTTTCCCATTATGTGCGGACCTCCCACTAAATGAGCTATACCTGCAAACAATGGGTTATCAGGAAACTTTAACGACATACCCGTAATTGCCAGAGTCAGAAAGCTGATAATGATCATTATATGCAAGATCGTGTGGGACACATTAAATCGTTTGACATGTTTTTCATTATTTTTGTCCAATACAATGGATTGCCCCTGATTTTTTCTTATTGAGAATCTTTCAATCAAAGATCGGTTCAGCCACAACAAAGCATGAATCCCAAAAGCAGCAAAAGTAAATACAATGAGCAACGTCATGGCCCAGAACGGATAAAACAATTCTGGATATTTTTTGCTGTCATGGTGATCTGCATGGGGCATAAACTCGGTGAAATTTTTATTGGCTTTTTTGTGGCATTCCTGGCAAGTTTTCTGGATATTAATATCAGACAGCATGGATGCAGGATTTGTGGACACTAAAAGATCATGGGATCCATGACAATTGACACACTTGGCAACTTTTTCGCTACCAAGCTTTGCAGCTTTTCCATGATAGGTACCAAAATAGGTCTTGATCAATTTCTCATGGCAGGTCCCACAACGATTAACGACATCGAATTTTGTCTGGTTCAGTTTCGTATCGGCAATATAGTGCTGTTCGGTTCCATGACAATCATTACATTTTGGTGCCTTAAGTTCTGTCTGGTCTTTTAAAACAACCTGAGTGTTTTGTCCTGTGCGTGCCAATTTGATTTTTAACTGCTCAACTGAATGGGCACTTTTTTCAAGTTTTTTCTCAACTTTGGGATGGCAGTTTGCGCAATTGGGTTTAAATATTTCTGAAAGGCCCAATTCAACTGCTGTTTTCCCTTTTGAAACATGAGATTTAAATGCCTCTGTATTTTGATAAATTTTATCTGTTTTTGGGTGTAAAAAAACATGACATCTGATGCAGGTCAATTTTTTATGAACGGTCACTTCCAATTTGCTTTGATCAACAAATTTGGATCTAAATTTCTCATCAGGCGAATCGTTTAGTATCGGATCTCCGTGGCACTCCAGGCATTTAGCATCAGTGGGCCCCACAGTGGTAAATTTTTTGATATCCTCGTAAGAGGCAAAAGGTATATAAGGTACCTTTTTTGTCATGGTAGAAGTCGGACTATGACAATTTTTACAATCGTTTTTTATGATTGTAAAAATATCTTTCTTAAAGGCATCATCGTTTTTAGCGCCGTTCTTAATCCATTCCGCCATGACGTCGATATCATCATCATCTGCCACCTGCTCATTCATAGAGGTTTTCATGGCAACAACAATTCGGGACTCGGTATTTATAAGCTTACCGGTTTTAACATCAGAACTTTCTGGATTTGGAGTTGCGGTGGCAGGAGGCTTATGAAAAAAGATTCCCAAGGTCAAAAGAATACCGATCAAACCGGTTGTTAAAGCGATTGTTAGCGCCCTGATACCTCTTTTGCGTATGTTAAATTTAATCATTCTTAAAACCTGCCCCATATTTTTGGGTGGAAAATGTTGAAATCTGTCTGCCCCGGAATCAGGGCTGACAGATTTCAAGTTTATATTTTAAAATTTACTTTGATCTATTTGAATGTCATCCCGATGGAGCCTTCATGGTAGACATGATTGATCTGGGAATTGTCAAAAACAGATATTCCAAAGTAATAGGTTTTAGCCATGTCACTGAATTGGACATCCTGAATTTCAGCTTTATCACCTGTAGTAGCAAGAGCGCGTTTGACTTCCAGTGTCCACTGTCCGTCTTTCCAAGCGCTTTGTACTTTGATATCGCCTCTGTGACCCGTAAATGGAGTGATCACGATTCCTGGAACAACGTCTCCTGCTTTAAAGGTATCGACAAATTTTGCTTTTAATTCCGGCAACACCCAATACTTATCTTTTTCACTATAGGGAGAATTCATAAAAGCCGGGCCTGTTTTGTCTGCATTAAAATTGTTTTTATAACCACCGCCGGTTTTTACATCGCCATGGCGACCCCAGTTTTTATTTGCCTTTGGATCTGTATTGTCATCCACAAACTGATCGTCAAACATTCCCAAAGGACCGGTTCTAACGCTTTTCCAATGCCACATGTCAATGGTTTCGCCAGGTTTATTAGTGTATTTTCGCCCTGCAGAAGTATCTGCAATGCCGTTATTCAAACCTTCTTCGGTCAAATGACAGGAAACTGCGCACCCTTTCTTTTTAAACCCTTTGACCTTGTTGATTTCCCAATACATTCCCAATTTGTCTTCATAATAGGTGTTATCATGTCCCGTACTGTCTTTTTTTATAGATTGCTTCCAGCTGCCATCGGCTTGTTTTATCCATGGAAATCTTTCAAGACTTTGTGTTGGATCTGCATATTGAAGATAAAAATATACATATTTATCATCATACAGGGATTTTATTTTGACAGTGGTTTCCCGAATGCCATTGTATCCATTGTTCGGTTCATAAGGCAATTGATCCAATTTAACTTCCAAGGCTGTTGCTTTGTCCCAGGCTTTTTCTGCCATGGCATCAAGCGTGATAGCCGTATCGGCTTTTACGCTGACAAGCTTCATTGGCGCTTTTTTGTCTTCGGCCAATAACGGGTTTGCTATCATCAGCATCGCTGTCATAACCAGGCCCATTACCAAAATTGATTTTCTTGCGGTTTTCATATGTTCCCTCCAATTAAAATTAATAAATAAACATCAGCGTCTAACCTTTGATGATTAAATCAGTAACTGAGATTATTCTGAGTATAAATTATCACACAGCGTGGTACTTAAATAGTGAAATTATATTCACCTTTGGCAACTATTATGTGAAGAAAAGTTCACATAAAAGCATTGGTGGCAGGAGAAATGCAGGCTTGCTAAACTATTTGTCAGATAAATAATTGTCCAGTATATTAAGGCATTCCAGAACTTTTTTGCCTTCTTTGGTAAGCATGTATGCGTGTTTCATATCTTGTCGTAAAATTTTTGCCGCTCTTAAAGTTTTTAGATGAAAAATAAGTTTGGTATGGTCTTCAATGTCTAATTTGCGTGCGGTCTCCATCAAACGTATCTTTTTACTTGTTTGAAAAAGACGAATGATTTCTCTTCTAATGGAATTGGACAGGGAACTTAAGGTTCCTTCAAGTTTTAACTTTTTAATGTTCCCTTCAAAGCGAAGTTCTTCAATAACCTGTTTGATCATAAGAAGAAGTGCTTCAATTTTAAAGGGCTTGGAAATATATTCACTGGCCCCTTTTTTGATTGCGATAACTGCATTTTCAATGGAGGCAAAGGCTGTTATCATTATGATTTTAGAGTTAGGACTGATTTTTTTAAATTCCCCCAGAGCGTTGATACCATCGATACCCGGCATCATGAAATCGAGTAAAACAACATCAAATTGCTGGTCACCAAGCTTTTGCATTGCTTGTTTTGCAGATCCGGCCATATCGTTGGGATACCCTGCGTTATCAAGGATTTCTTTCAAGTTTTCCCTGTATTCTTTGTCATCATCTACGATAAGAATTTTGCTCAAAATGATTTCCTTTTATTAATTTGACTTTGTCTAAGGCTGTTAATTAATTAAAAATAAAGAAAAACTCAAGGGATGGGTAAATTAATGGTCGTATCTACCCCGCCCCATTTATGGTTCTTAAGTGTTATTGTTCCCCCATGCTGTTCAATAATACCATGGCATATTGAAAGCCCTAACCCGGTTCCCTTTTTTGTTTCCTTGGTTGTGAAAAAGGGGTCAAAAACCTTTGCTAAATTTTTTTGAGCGATACCTGTGCCATGGTCTGAAATCAGGATTTGGATTTTGTCTTTTACCTGGCTTGTTTTAATTAATAATTCTCCGGAGTTCTCCATGGCCTCTATGGAATTATTGATCACATTGAGGAAAACCTGTTCCAATTTGGCAGCATTGAGCTTGACTTCCGGAAGATTTTCTTGGAGACGTACGACCTTAAACCTGCTTAATTTGTTTTTTAACTGAGCGATGGCGCTGTCTAAAACCTGATCAATATCCATTGGGTATAACATTGCTTCCTGTGTTTGGGAGAATTGGAGCAATTCTTTTGCAATGATTGAAGCCCTTTCAATATTTCTATCAACGGCATCCAGTTTTTTTTGAATTTTTTTATCATTTAAAGTGGTATTAAACTGGCTTCTTAACATTTGCATATTAAGAGAGGCATTGGTCAATGGAGAGTTTATTTCATGGGCGACTCCGGCAGAGAGAAGGCCAAGAGAAGACATCTTTTCCGATTGAGCCTGGTTTTTAATCTGTTGTTCCAGTTTTTTTCTCGTGTGGATATCAAAAATATTCAAAGCTTTGAATAGGAAAGCTGTGATCAAAACCGCACATGTACCGCGAAAAAATTCAACCGGAATCGAAATTATAGGGATTTTGACATGGGATGGAATAAGCCCTGCAAAAATACTATAAAAATAAAAACCAAGCCCTGCGTATAAAAAATATCTGGAAACAGGAAGGCTGATTTTTTTAACTTCTTTGGAATAAAGTATCAAGCCATAACTTGCTACTAAACTTCCAAAAAAGCCAAAGGTTTTTCTTAAAATATTATTTGAAAATTTAAAAAAAGTAAAATTTTGGTGATCTGATTCAAATTTGAAAAAATATACCAACATCAGAATAAATAAAACGATTGCAAATGGTTTTAACCATTTGACCACTTTGTTTTTGTTAATTGAAAAGATCAGGGATAAACCAAACAGCAATAAAAATAAAAAAGAGGCCCCAACGAAAATCAGGCCAAAAATTTTAATATTATATATTTCATTATAAGTAAATTGATGTCGGGTACTCAGAAGAAAAAGTTCGATCCACTCATGTGAACCATGAATAAATCCGAAAAGAGATAAAAACCATAAACTATTTGATATTTTCAAGTTGCTGGCTTTCATATCTTTCAGGGCAATGGAAGCTCCTAAAAACAGAAAAGCCAGCCCATATAAAAAATAAAGGGTATATACTGTGAATATATTGTTAATTATAAACATGTTGAATCAGTTCAAATAAATTGCACTATTTTTTGTTTAGGGTCCACTCAAAAATGTAAAGTTATTTTTGAGTGGACCCTTAGGCCTCAAAATATTATTCTCTTAGTATACTCTTTTTAGTCAAAAAATCATAATACTTATCCATGAGCCCTACGGATAAAAAGAACCATCCTATAATTAAAACAAAAAAAAATGGAATACCATTTACTTGGTGGATCGACTAAATATTTATCTAAATCTTCTTGGAATTAAAGCGTGACATTCAAGAATGTCAGAAAAATACTTTTATTTTTCCTGAACAACAAAATTTTCAGAAACAACAGACACAATAACTTTCAAGGGGAGATAATTCAGGTACAAATAAAAAAGAGTTGAGTATATGGGAAAAAACCGGAATTTCTCCTTCTGGAGATTGGTATTTAATAACAAAAGACTTTATGATGGCAACCCTGAAAAAAGCCAATGAGGTTAATGGATATTTTATGACTGACTCTTCCACATGGGTAGCTGGCAAAAAAGATCTTGGCAATATCAAGGTTCTTTTTAAAGGTGACCCCTATTTGATCAATACGTATCACGGACTATGCCAACCAGAAGGTGCGACAAAAGCTCAAGGATATGCCTCACAATTTATTGATTTCCTAAATTCAGATCATGGACAAAAAATTATCAGAGACTATGGAAAAAGTCTGTATGGACAAGGCATGTATAATGATGCAGCATATGCGAAAAAGTATGACCATTAAAACAGAAAAACATGATAATGGATAATGACAGGAAATTGTTGACCTCCAACAAACCCCATCTCCTTGGCAAGCATTATCCAGCACCCTGTTCTGTCCCGACCCTGACAGAACAGGGTGCACTCTTTCCGGAGAATTTCCTCGTTAATTATGACACGTTCGATAATTTTACCAAATAGCTTCACTTTCTTCGTGAGTATAGGTATTACCAATCAGGGAGACAAATTCCCGATATGCCTGCCTTTTCACGCCTTACAGGTGACTCAACTCCTAACCTAAAGGTCACGCGCAAAAATTGCTAACTTATTTTTGAGTGAACCCTAAGTATTTTTAATTTACTGCATATTTTTAAAATATGGGTCATCTTCGACTAAATAAAAAAAAATCTAATTCAATAATTCCAAATCAGTATTTATGATGTCTGCAAAAAAATTTTGACAGATCAACTTTTCTATATAAACGCAATGCTGCGGTTTTTTACGGATACCTGATCATTCAAGGTCCAGAAATCGTAAAGAACACCCATACCAAACACACCTCCGGTCACAAGGTAGAGAAGCCCGGAAATCCATTTTCCCATGTACATGCGATGGACACCAAAAACACCCAGAAATGTTAGAAATATAAATGCAAGGGAGTAGTCAATATCACCTGAAAAGTATCTAAGATCTGCCTCTTCATCCATGGAAGGAATCAGGAAAAAATCGATGAGCCATCCTATTCCAAGCAAACCGAGAGTGAAAAAATAGAGAGTGCCTGAAATCGGTTTTCCATAATAAAATCTGTGTGCTCCAATAAATCCAAATATCCATAAAATATACCCGATTGATTTTCTATGTGTATCGTCTCTGTGCATTGCTTTTCCTTTTTTTTAAAAAATTAAAAATATATTTCACTTCAAGTAAAGTATTAGCAAACTTTATGCCAAAACCAAATTGGCTTTAATATCATTAACATAGAGCAGGATCTTGGATACCAATAGCCATTTCATAAAAGGTAAATGGTTAAAATAACCAATCAGTGGCTAAAAACTCTACTCTTATGGTTATGGAGCAGCCGGGCAGTAAAACTGAATCTTGATATGGATCGTGCAAAATGATATAGTTCAGGACTTTGAAAATTACAGACAGTCAGGGTTAAAATTAAATGCAAAAACAAAAAAGGGATAAGTTTATTTTCAGATGCCAGTCCTGTGGCGGACAGACCCCTAAGTGGATGGGGAGATGTCCTGATTGCAACGCCTGGGACACTTTGGTGGAAGAACAGATTAGTTCAGGTGTGTTGAAAAAGAAAAAATCTTCTTTTTTACCTGAACCTGTCCTGCTTGACTCTGTAGAAGTTAAAGAAACGGACAGGATTAAAACCGGGGTAGGGGAATTTGATCGAGTGCTTGGGGGTGGAATTGTTGATGGCACATTGATTTTGATTGGCGGCGACCCTGGAATTGGAAAATCCACGCTCATGCTTCAGGTGTTGTCCAGCTTATCCAGTTTAGGTAAAAAGTGTCTCTATGTATCAGGAGAAGAGTCTGTCCGGCAGATTTCAATGAGGGGAAAAAGGCTTAATTCCCATGGGTCGTCCATGTTTGTGGTGTCTGAAACCGATCTGGATTCCATTCTTGCCATGGTGGGATTAACTAAATATGATGCTTTGGTGATAGATTCCATCCAGACAGTGTTTCATCCTGATGTCTCTTCAACCCCAGGCTCTGTGACACAGATCAGAGAAGCGGCCATGAAGTTTATGAAGCTTGCAAAGACAACGGGTCTTCCTATTTTTCTTGTGGGTCATGTCACCAAAGTTGGTGCCATAGCCGGGCCCAGGATTATGGAACATATGGTGGATACTGTTTTATATTTTGAAGGGGATAAAAGCCATGTGTTCAGAATTTTAAGGGCCGTTAAAAACAGGTTTGGTTCCACAAATGAGATTGGTGTGTTTGAGATGAATGAAAAAGGGCTGATCGAGGTTCCCAACCCCTCAGCCGTCTTTTTAGCTGAAAGATCAGCCGTTGCACCTGGTTCTGTTGTGACCTCATGTATGGAAGGCACACGGCCCATCCTTGTTGAAATTCAAGGCCTTGTTTCAAGTTCCAGCGGGACACCAAGGAGGACGATTTTAGGTCTGGATAGTCACAGGGTTGCTTTAATTGTTGCAGTAATGGAAAAAAGGCTTGGGATGAATCTTACCGGTCTTGATATTTTCATGAATGTCACAGGGGGAGTGAAAATAGTAGAGCCGGCTGTGGACCTTGCTATTGCAACAGCACTGGCGTCAACTTTTCTTGATAAACCAGTGGATAAAGAAACTACCTTGATTGGAGAGATAGGACTTACAGGAGAGATAAGGGCTGTGGGTCATGTTCAGGCAAGAATTAAAGAAGCTTGTAAAATGGGATTTACAAAGTGCCTTGTTCCCAGCAGTACGATCAAACAATTATCAAAAATTAAAGGAATGACCATTGAAAGTGTCAGCTTTTTAAAAGATGCCATGGAGGTCTTGTTTTAATGGCAGCCAAAAAAAAGAAAACCCCGAATAATAAAAAACCTGGCAAGAATCAGTGGGCAGATCATTTGACTCAAAGGGCAAAAAATGAGAATTATCCTGCTCGATCAGTGTATAAACTTGAAGAAATTCAAAATAAATTTCAAGTTTTGAAAAAAAAGGATATGGTGCTTGATCTTGGGTGCGCACCGGGTTCATGGTTGTTATATGCAGCCAAAAAGGTAGGGAACCAGGGAAAAGTCTTTGGTATTGATTTAAAACAGATCCAGATTCTATTGCCTGAAAATGTAGTTGCAATTGAAGACAATATACTAAATATGGATAATGGATCTGTTTTTGATGAAAAGACCCGATTCAATACAATACTCAGTGATATGGCTCCTGCAACAACGGGAAGAAAGGACGTGGATGCATTAAGATCTTTTGACCTTTGCAATATGGCTTTAAAGGTTGCAGATGATTTTTTGCTTAAAAATGGAAATTTTGTTTGCAAGATATTTCAGGGTAATGACTTTAATGCGTTTCAAAAAAATGTTAAGTCCAAATTTAAAGATTGCAAAATATTTAAACCGGAAAGTTGCAGAAAGCAGAGTAAAGAAATATATATTATAGCAAAAGGTAAGAAGTAAGGAGGATATACAAAAATGTCAGGACATAGCAAGTGGTCGACAATAAAGCATAAAAAAGGTGCTACGGATGCCAAAAGGGGTAAGATTTTTACCAAAATAATAAAGGAAATTACAGTTGCTGCAAGGATGGGTGGAGGTGACCCTGAAACTAATCCAAGGTTAAGGAGTGCGTTGATTTCAGCCAGATCCGAGAATATGCCCAAGGACACATTTGAAAGAGCAATTAAAAAGGGAACCGGCGATCTTGAAGGGGTTGATTACGAGGAAATCCTTTATGAAGGCTATGGCCCAGGCGGTGTTGCTGTTCTGGTGGAATGCTTAACCGACAATAGAAACAGAACGATTGCAGAGGTGCGCCAGGTTTTTAATAAAGCCGGTGGAAATGTAGGGACGGACGGGTGCGTTGCCTGGATGTTTGATAAAAAAGGGCTTATTATCGTCAATAAAGAGGATTCAGATGAGGAGACGCTGATGGAATTAGCGTTGGATGCCGGAGCCGAAGATATTAAAGAAGAGACCCAATCATTTGAGATCATTTGTGAACCAGCCGATTTCGAGGCAGTCAAAGAAACCATTGATGCGGCAGATATCAAGTATGAAATGGCTGAAATAACAATGATTCCCCAGAATATGACAAAGGTTGAAGGAAAAGATGCCGAGCAGATGATCAATTTCATGGATGCGATGGATGATTGCGATGATATCCAGAAATTTTATTCCAATGCTGATATTCCAGATGAAGCATTTGATGCAATGTAAGATTTCATAAAAAAAGGAGCCATGATTTTTTCTCGGGCTCCTTTTTTATGCAGGTCAGATTTTTGTTTTTTATAGATCGATCATTTTTTGGACAGCACCCAATGCGTCTTTTCTAATGTTTTCTTCAACCTTTATTTCTCCGGTTAGATTTTCAAGACTGTCAAAAATGTTTTCCAGCGTAATTTTTTTCATATCCTTACAATACATTTTTTTGGAAGCAGGATAGAAGGTTTTTTGGGGATATGTTTTTGATATGGGATAGAGCAATCCTGTTTCAGTTCCCAGGATAAAAGAAGAATGCTCAGATTCTCCTGCAAATTTTATCATTCCTGAAGTAGATTGGATGCTGTCGGCAAGAGCAAGAACTTCGGGCGGGCATTCCGGGTGAGCGATAAAACATGCCTTTGGGTGGTCTTTTTTGGCCTTTAGTACATCCTGGGACGTTAAGGTATTATGAAAAGGGCAGTATCCATCCCAGAGATGAATTTTCTTTGAGGTGTTGGCAGCAGCATATTGGGCAAGATTTTTATCCGGTGTCATCAGGATTTCATCACTATCAATGCTGTTGACAACTTTTATTACATTGGCAGATGTACAGCAGATATCGGAAACAGCTTTTACTGCAGCGGAAGAATTCACATAAGTGATAACCGGTATATTCCCCAGCTCCTTTTTTTTTGCCGCAAGAGAAATAGGATCAACCATATCCGCCATGGGGCAACCGGCATCAGTATTTGGTAAAAGTATAGTTTTTTCAGGAGAGAGAATAAACGCTGTTTCAGCCATGAAATGTACTCCACAAAAGACAATTATGTCTGCATCGGTTTTTGCGGCTTTTATGCTTAATTCAAGAGAATCACCACAAAGATCTGCAATATCCTGAATTTCAGGGGGTTGATAATTGTGTGCCAGAATGATGGCATTTTTCTTTTTTGCCAGTTGTTTTATTTTTTCTTTCATTTAAAAATCCTTAATCATTTAATCCAAATCTATAATATTTAACCCTTTAAAAGGTTTAAATTCAAACAGGGCTGGATCAATTTCTTTAAATTGAATATTTTTAAATTCAAACAGGGTGGTATCATTATATGGATTATATGTAACAACCCTTACAATATTATTATTTTTTTGTGAAATCCTGATAGCAATTGAAGAAATATCAGCATTTTTTTCTTTTGCAGACAGATCAATTTCTACATAATCGACATTAACCTCTTTAATATGGATAATATAATTTTTTCTGATAAGGGAGATGTCCGATAAAAAAGCGCCTCCTCCACCAGCCTTGAAAAATTGAGATGCATCCCCCTGCATTACCTGGTTCTCCTGGGGTCTAAAAATCCATAGCAATTTGCCATTGGTAATTATTTTATGGTGTTCAGGCTCCATATATTCCCATCTCATTTTTCCTGGATGACTAAAGGATGCTTTTCCCGATGCACTTTCTTTAATATCAAGAGCAGAAAGTTTTGAAATTTGAGTAAAATCAGCTTCAAAGCTTTTGCCGGAGTATTTTTTTTCAATGGCAGTTAAAATATCTTCTTTAATAGTATCATTGTCCAGAGCATATGCAGTTGAACATAAAATACAACAGCCAAGAATGACTGGAAACAGATTAAAGATGATATAGTGTAATAAAGATTTCAATTAATTTCCTTTACGTGTGACCTTCAGGTTATTAATACTATCTAAAAAGCTTTCGAACATCTTTGCGTTTGTCTTCAGCATATATCCTTCGTAATTTTGGTTTTTCGATTTTCCCAGTTGGATTTCTTGGGACATCACCAAAAAAGATTTTTTTAAGCTGTTTGTATCTTGGAAGTTCCTGCTGGAATTCGATTATATCACTCTCACAAAGCATACACATAGGTTTAACGCTTATGATTCCTGCAGGAATTTCTCCAAGCCTGTCATCAGGGATACCTATGACTGCAATGTCTTTGATTTTTTCATTGTTTTGAAAAAAATTTTCAATTTCAACGGGGAAAATATTTTCTCCGCCGTAGATAATCATATCTTTTTTTCGGTCCACAAGCCAGATAAAACCATCCTTATCATACCGGGCAATATCACCGGTGTAAAGCCACCCGTTTTTAAGTGCCTTTTTTGTTGCCCCGGGATTTTTATAGTATTCTTTCATTACGCCCGGACCCTTGACAATGAGTTCCCCTGATTCATTGGCAAAAAGATGGTTCCCCTGTTTATCAACAATTTTTGCCTCCCAGTCAAATCCTGGTAATCCTATGGGGCCTATTCGATGGGCATTTTCAATACCCAAATGAACGCATCCCGGGCCTGTTGATTCGGTAAGGCCGTAGTTTGTATCATAATCTTGATTTGGGAAATATTTTTTCCAGTTCTCAATCAAACTTGGAGGTATGGGCTGGGCACCGGCGTGCATCAGCCTCCATTGGGAAAGAGTGAATTTTGAAAGATCAATCTCTTTGTTTTCAATGGCTATAAGAATATCATGGGCCCAGGGAACCAGAAGCCAGGCAATAGTACACAGCTCTTCTGAAACAGCCTCAATAATCCATTGAGGGGTTACACCTTTGAGCAGAATACATTTTCCTCCCACAAGAAAACTGCCCATCCAGTGCATCTTGGCCCCGGTATGGTACAAAGGCGGAATACAAAGGAAGATGTCATCATGGGTCTGGCCATGGTGAGCATGTTCAACACAGCAGGCATGTTCAAGATTTTTATGGGTTAAAAGAACAGCTTTGGGATCACCTGTTGTACCACTGGTAAAATACAGGGCTGCATCATCTTCTATATCAAGGTCAACATTTGGAGGATTATTTTTTGATGCAGATTCAATAAATGTGTCATATTGAATCGCCCAGTCCGGGCAGGACTTTTCCGGACCAGTGAAAATCCATAAGTGAACAGATTTTTCAAGCTCATGTCTGACAGCTTCAATTCTTTCAATGAACTCCACTCCGAAAATGAAAATTTTAGCTTGCGCAGTACTAGTGCAAAGAAGGATCTTGTCTGATTCAAATCTGAAATTTAGAGGCACTACCCATGCGCCAGTATAAAGGATGCCAAAATAAATGGGGAGCCATTCAAGGCAGTTTGTCATCAATTGTACAATTTTTTCCCCTTTTTGGATGCCCTTTCCCTTAAGGGCATTGGCAAGCTTATTGGAAGCTTTAAAAAATTCTTTCCAGGTAATGGACTTCCTGGAGTTTAAAGAAGGTGTCCGTTCGACAAGAGCTGTCTTGTCACTATATTTTGAAGCATTTCTGGCCAAAATCTGAGTAATAATCATAGTAATTGTTCAGCCCGTTAAAAAAAATTATCCTCAAACCGCTGTCTGATGTATATTTGCAGGAGGTTAAGCGAATAGCCTCGAAACAAATATCCATCAGACAGGGCGGGTTCAAACGCAAGAGCTGAATAATTAGTAATCATTTATAATTAAGAGCCCTTCTATAAATATGAAAAATCCTGCCGGGTAACTATAGACCACGGCAGGATTATATTCAACAGGTTTTATACGAATTTTTATCCGGTTTTATTTATCTTTTTTAACTTCTTCAAAATCAGCATCTACAACATCGTCGTCATCTGCGGGAGGAGCACCGGCAGAACCTGAAGCCTCGGAACCGGGAGCACCTTGGCCGGCTTGTCCTTCCTGGGCTGCCTGCTGGTACATGACTTCGGCAAGCTTGTGGGATGCCTTTGACAGGCTTTCCATTTTTTGTTTAAGCTCATCAATATTGTTTGAATCTTTAGCCTGTTTCAATGCTTCAACAGCGGATTCAATATCTTTTTTTGTTGCTTCATCAACCTTATCTCCATGCTCTTTCAAGGTTTTCTCAGTCTGGTCAACAAGTGCTTCTGCACTGTTTTTTGTATCAACCAGTTCTCTTTTTTTCTTGTCCTCTTCTGCATGCAGTTCAGCATCCTTGACCATCTTATCGATTTCTTCCTCGGAAAGACCGCTGGCTGCAGTGATTCTGATGGATTGCTCTTTGGCTGTTGCCTTGTCTTTGGCTGCTACATGGACAATCCCGTTGGCATCTATATCAAAGGAGACCTCAATCTGGGGAACCCCTCTTGGTGCCGGTGGAATTTCAGATAACTCAAATTGTCCAAGGGTTTTATTGTCTGCAGACATTTGTCTTTCACCCTGTAGTACATGGATGGAAACAGCTGGCTGGTTGTCGGCAGCTGTTGAAAATACCTGGCTTTTCTTGGTTGGAATGGTTGTGTTTTTTTCAATCAAAGTGGTCATCACACCGCCCAGGGTCTCAATTCCAAGAGAAAGAGGTGTGACATCAAGAAGGAGCACGTCATTTACATCCCCCTGGAGAACACCAGCCTGGACAGCAGCGCCCATGGCAACGACTTCATCCGGATTCACGCCTTTATTAGGTTTTTTCCCAAATATTTTTTCAACACGTTCTTGAACTGCAGGCATACGGGTCATACCCCCGACAAGAACCACTTCATCAACACCGCCTGCTCCCAGTTTGGCTTCTTTAAGGGCCTTTAGACAGGGTTTCTCAAGCTTATCCAGAAGATCTGCCACCAGAGATTCAAGTTTCGCCCGGGTCAGTTTAACATCAAGATGTTTCGGACCCGATGCATCTGCTGTTATGAAAGGCAGGTTGATACTGGTCTCAGTAGATGTTGAAAGCTCCATCTTTGCTTTTTCAGCCGCTTCCTTAAGACGTTGAAGCGCCATTTTATCGCCCCTGACATTAATTCCCTGGTCCTTTTTAAATTCATCGGCAATATAATCAATAATTCTTAAGTCAAAGTCTTCTCCACCCAGATGGGTATCTCCGGATGTTGATTTTACTTCAAATACACCATCACCTATTTCAAGGACGGAAACATCAAATGTACCACCACCTAAATCAAATACAGCAATCTTTTCCTCACCTTTTTTATCAAGGCCATAGGCTAAGGATGCAGCTGTGGGCTCATTGATAATCCTTTTTACTATAAGGCCGGCGATTTTACCTGCATCTTTTGTGGCCTGTCTCTGGCTGTCATTAAAATAAGCAGGTACTGTAATAACAGCTTCTTTGACTTCTTCGCCCAGATAATCTTCAGCCGTTTTTTTAATATTTGCCAGTATAAAGGATGAAATTTCAGCAGGACTGTACAGTTTTCCTCTTAAATTGATTCTGGTGTCACCATTGGATGCCGCTTCAATTTTATAGGGAAGAATAGGGATATCATCCTGAATTTCCTTTGAATTAAATTTTCTTCCGATCAGTCTTTTTACTGCAAAAACAGTATTTTCCGGATTGGTAACAGCCTGTCGTTTCGCAGCTTGCCCCACAATGCGCTCACCACTTTCAGAAACAGCAACAATAGATGGCGTGGTTCTACCTCCTTCTGCATTGGTAATGATTTTTACTTCACCGCCTGCTTCCATAACTGCTACGCATGAATTGGTTGTTCCAAGATCGATTCCTATTATTTTACTCATAACATACCCTCCAAGATATCTTTAATTTTCTTTAGTTTCTTTAGTTTCTTTTTCTATTCCCTTTGAGACAACAACCATGGCAGGCCTGATTAATCTGTCATGGAGGAGGTATCCCCTTTGAAGTACCGTTGTTACGGTATTTTCCGGAACCTCAACGGTTTCCTCCTGGGTGACTGCCTGGTGGAAGTTTGGATCAAATGGTTGCTTTTCAGCTTCTATGGGCTTAACATTAAACGCCTCAAAAAGTTTGAGAATTTCCTTGTAGGTTAGTTTGACTCCTTCAAGCAATCCCTCTTTATCTGCATTTTCTTTTGTGGAAAAGATTGCCCGTTCCAGGTTATCTACAACCGTCAGAAGTTGTCTGAAGACAGCTTCATTGGCAAATTTTTTAAATTCATCTGATTCCCGCTGTTTTCTTTTTTTAAAATTTTCAAATTCAGCTGAAAGTCTTAAAATACGATCTTTTTCAGATGCAAGTTGTTCTTTCAGCTCTTTGATATCTTCTTTTTTGTCGGAATTGACTTTGATTTTAGCATTTTTTACTGGAGAATCCGGTTTAGCCGTCTCATCTTTTTTTTTCGTTTTTTCTTTTGCCAATTTTTCCTGCTCCAAATATTCCTCTGCTTAAGAGTAATTTATACAAAATGAAAATTGAATTATGGCTGAAAAATAAGTCTGTTTAAAAGCATGTCAAGATATAAAATTTATGCTTTGAAAAGAAAAGATCCGGCTGGCAGAAGGGCAGCGTAAAATTGCATGACCGGGATCGATCCACGACACAGAAGAGATCACTTATCGCTGCTTCCTTCCGGACCTGACGAGGTTCGTGGCCTTCTGTTACGAGGCGACCGATCAGAATAATCCGCACCCGGCCTGCTCAGCCGGAAGAAGTATATATAGTTGCTTTTTAATTTTTTTTCAAGGCTAATTTGCTTTGAGACCAAACTTAATTGCCCAAAACCAAGATTTGGTTTCGACATATTGAAGCAGGTTTTTATGGTAAATTGGAAAGGGGGTACGAAAAAAATGTGTTTATTGGTCGGGGCGAGAGGATTCGAACCTCCGACATCTTGCTCCCAAAGCAAGCGCGCTACCAGGCTGCGCTACGCCCCGATTCAATAATGAACACAATCACAATAACTATCATTTTAAAATAATAAAGGCAAGAAATTTAATGATCGGTCTCTATTTTTTTTTAAAATAAAGATGAATACTTTTTGCAATGAGCACTGCATATTCATCAAGAATGGCGTTTGTTTCTTCAGTATCAGGGGGTAGTATTGAAATGGATATTGGCTCAATCAATATGGCCGGCATGGTAGCACCTTCAAGGATTATTGCAGGGGCACCGTTTGAAAAATAATTATTTATTTTTTTTACTGCTGAAAAAACATTTAAAAATGAGTTTACAGCTTTTTTAGTTTCAGCCTGCTGCAAAAGAGGTTGCGATTTCCATGTGTTTTCTGCAGCATGGACTTTACTTTTTTCCGGCTCAGGTGGATCAAAATAGTATAAAAAGCTTGAAGCATCTCTTGAATTATTCAAATGGATGCTGAGAAAAAAATCAGCAGAGTTTTTATTGGCTATAAACATTCTTTCCCGTTGGGAGATACTGATATCCTCTGTTCGCGTTAAAATTACATTGTAATGGTTTTCAAGTTTTTGGGCTGTTCTTTGGGCAAGCTTCAAGACAATATTTTTTTCTTTTATCCCGCCTGATGCGGCAAGTCCGCTGCTATTCCCACCGTGACCCGGATCAATAACAATAATGCGTTGTGTGGTTTGAATCATTGTGGCGGAAAACCCTGTGCCGGGCATGATCATTAATACAGTGATAATAAAGAGAAAAACGGTTTGTTTGGCCAATTTTCTTGACACCTTTATATATAAGCGTTATTTTAGAAAACTTTGTGCAAAAGTACTTTTGATGTAATATTATATATATTACATTTTTTTAATTATTTGAAGTAATGTTTATTATATAATCCAACTTTTATTAAAATGAATACAGGACGGAAAAATGCAGGTAAAAATTGAGGATAAAAGCAGTGTGAAAAAAATGTTGTCTTTTGAAATATCTAAGGAAGTTATTACAAAAGAGTTGAATAAGGCTTACAATGAGTTGAAAAAAAACGCTGATGTAAAGGGTTTTAGAAAGGGAAAAATTCCTCGTAAGGTATTGGAAAATAGATTTTCAAAAGATGTCCACGCAGATGTGGCACCTCGTTTAATCCAGGAATCATTTATTGAAGCCGTTAAAGAACATGATTTAAATATTGTTGGTGGGCCTCAGATGGACCCGCCTCCACTGGATCCGGAAAATGCCTATGCCTTTGAGATTACTGTGGAAATAAAACCTGAAATTGGGGATATTGAATTTGAGGGAATTGCTCTTAAACAAACCAATTATGAAATATCAGATGGTGAGATAGAAAGCCAGATTTCCATGATTCAGAAAACAATGGCTAAAAAAGAGAAAGTACAAGAAGAACGTCCTGTAAAAGATGGTGATTTTGTTCTTATAGATTATGAAGGTTTTTTAAATGAAGAACCCTTTGAAAAAACACCAAAAATTGAAAATTATGTCTTGGGAATCGGGAAAGAAGCTTTGCCCAAAGAATTTTCAGAAAAATTGACAGGTGCCATCCCGGTACAGGATCTTGAAGTAGAAGTTTCATATTTGGAAGATTATTATGATGAAAATCTGAAAGGCAAAACTATTGTCTATAAGGTGAAACTGAAAGAAATTCAGGAAGAAATTCTGCCTGAAGTTAATGATGACCTTGCAAAAGGTCTGGGTAAATTTGAAACCCTTGAAGATGTCAGAACATCTATTCGTGAAAATCTGGAAAAAGGATATGCACAAAGGATAAAGCATGAACTTTCCGAACAGATTTTCCAGATTCTTTTGGAAAAATATGAGTTTGAAGTGCCTGAAGCAATGATCGAAGGTGAACTCAATGGTATTACAATGGAAGCAGAACAGGCCTATGCCGCAAATAATACCTCCCTTGAAGAAGCCGGCCTGAGTAAAGATATACTCAGGACCCAGTATCGTGATGTTGCAGAAAAACAGGCCAGGAGACATTTGATTTTAGATAAAATTATTTCCCAGGGAAAACTTGAACTTAACGATGAAGAGCTTGAAAAAAGTTTTGAGGAAATGGCTGTGGGAATGAATGCGCCGGTTGATGCGGTAAAAAATTATTTCAACATGGATCCGAAACAACTTGAATATTATAAACATACGCAGCTTGAAAAAAAGGCTGTTGACCTTATAATAGAAAAAGGAAGTGTCACACTTGTTGAACCGGATGCGGTTAAAGATGATGAAGAAATTAAAGAAGACGATGAACCAAAAGAAGTAAAAGAGTAATCATTTAGTGTTCAGTCAGCAGTATAAAAATGAAAACAAAATAATGATAAGGAGTTGAATCGTGCCTCTAATTCCAATGGTTGTTGAACAGAGCAACAGGGGGGAGCGTGCTTATGATATTTATTCACGCCTTTTAAAAGACAGAATTATTTTTATTGGATCTGCCATTGATAATGAGGTTGCCAATGTTATTGTTGCCCAACTTTTATTTTTGGAATCAGAAGACCCTGAAAAGGATATCAGTTTTTATATCAACTCACCGGGCGGGGTGGTAACAGCCGGAATGGCCATTTATGACACCATGCAATATATAAAACCGGATGTGGCAACAGTATGTATCGGCCAGGCTGCAAGTATGGGAGCACTTCTTTTAACTGCTGGTGCAAAAGGAAAAAGATTTGCTCTGCCAAACGCCAGGATTATGATTCATCAACCACTTGGCGGTGCCCAGGGACAGGCCACTGATATTCAAATCCAGGCCAATGAGATTTTAAAGATGAAAGATAGATTGAATGAAATTTTATCCGCTCACACGGGTCAGCCTATAGAAAAAATATCAGAAGATACAGAAAGAGATTTTTTCATGTCAGCAGATCAGTCCAGAGAATATGGTATTATCGACAGGGTTGTCGCCGACAGAAGTGAGTTGGAAGAAGACATAGAAGAATCTTCAAAGGAGTAGCTAAAAATTATGGCTCGGAAAAAAGAAGACAATGATCAGTTTTTTTGTTCTTTTTGTGGCAAAAATCAAAAAGAAGTTATAAAATTGATTGCAGGCCCAAGTGTTTATATTTGTAATGAATGTATTAAGTTGTGCGGCGATATTATTGAGGATGAAGAAAAAGAAAAACAAGTTGATGCAGATGGGTTCAAGGAGTTTTTAACACCTAAGCAGATTAAACAATTGCTTGATACTTATGTCATTGAGCAGGATCGTGCTAAAAAAGTTCTTGCTGTGGCCGTTTACAACCATTACAAACGTTTGAGTTCAACCATGGAAAAAAATGATGATGATGTTGAAATTCAAAAGAGTAATATCCTTATCATCGGGCCTACCGGATGTGGAAAGACTCTTCTTGCACAGACTCTTGCCAGATTTTTAGATGTTCCTTTTGCTATTGCAGATGCAACGGCTTTAACCGAAGCCGGTTATGTAGGGGAAGATGTTGAAAATATTGTACTCTCCCTTGTGCAGAATGCAGACTATGACGTTGAGAAGGCCCAGAAGGGCATCATTTATATTGATGAGATTGATAAAATTTCCCAGCGTGGGGACAATCCATCCATTACCCGGGATGTGTCAGGGGAAGGCGTTCAACAGGCGCTTTTAAAAATCATAGAGGGAACCGTTGCCAGTATTCCGCCAAAAGGGGGAAGAAAACATCCCCAGCAGGATTATGTAAAAGTTGATACATCCAATATCCTTTTTATTTGTGGGGGAACTTTTAATGGCTTGGAAAAGGTTATTGAAAGAAGAATTACAAAGAAAACTATGGGATTTGGAGCAAAGATCGTCGGTAATAAAGATAAAAATATCGGAGAACTGCTTGAGCAACTCAAACCTGAAGACCTGATTAAATTCGGTCTTATACCGGAGTTTTTAGGCCGCCTGCCTATAATTACATCTATTGGTGAACTCAATGAAAAATCTTTGGTTAAAATTTTGACGGAACCTAAGAATGCCCTTGTCAAACAATACCAGGAATTATTCAAGATTGAAGATGTGAAGCTTCATTTTTCTGATGAAGCCCTTGAGGCAATGGCCAAAGAAGCAGTGCAGAGAAAGTCGGGCGCAAGGGGACTTCGTGCTATCATGGAAGAAACAATGCTGGATATCATGTATGAAATTCCTTCAAAAGAAAATGTGAGAGAGTGCGTTGTAGGTGAAGAGGTTGTTTTAAAAAATGAAGCCCCGATCCTGCTTTATGAGCAGCCTAAAAAACAGGCTTGAAAATATAGAGAGTTCTAAAATTTAATGATTAAATTGCCTAATTTTATGCACCCTGATGGTTCGGAAAGTGAAAAAAAACAACTGCCGCTTGTGCCTTTAAGGGATATGGTTCTATTTCCATTTATTATTACCCCTGTTTTTGTTGGAAGAGATAAATCCATTAAAGCCCTTTCCAAAGCCATGGAGGCGGACAAGAGAATTTTTTTGACCACCCAGAAAAACCCCGACGTTTTAAAACCGAATATTAAAGATATTTTTCAGGTCGGTACACAAGCAACTATTACTCAGCTTCTCAAACTGCCCGATGGAAGCGTTAAGGCATTGGTTGAAGGGGGTAAAAGAGGTAAAATAGTCAAATTGCTTGATGAGGATGGCTTTTTAAATGTTGAATATATCGAGGTGTTTGAAGAGCCTCTGCCAGAAAAAGCAAGGGAAGCTGCTATCAGAACCCTGACCGAGGCATTTGAACATTATGCAAAACTTTCCGGCGCCGTGGCCCAGACCTTCTTTAAAACCCTTGATGCTATTGCCGCCCATGAGTCTAGATATGCTGATACCATTGCTGCTCAGATGCCATTTAAAATGGGCGATAAACAAAAATTGCTTGAGTGTGGAAAATTAGAAAGCAGATTTTTTTTATTGTTAAAGCTGATTCAAAAGGAAACAGAAGTCTTTACCATGTCCCAAAAAATAAAGGGAAGGGTAAAGGATCAAATGGAAAGTTTGCAGAAAAAGCATTATTTGAATGAACAGATGCTGGCCATTAAAAAAGAAATGGGAGACGAAGGAGATTCAGCAGAATTCCTGGACCTTGAGAATAGGATAAAAAAAAAAAGAATGTCCAAAGAAGCTGCCTCTGTTGTACGAAGAGAATTTGAAAAGCTAAAGATGATGTCTCCCATGTCATCGGAAGCAACTGTGGTCAGAAATTATATTGACTGGTTGATTTCTTTGCCATGGTTTAGAAAGAACAGGTCAAAAAATGATCTTAAAAAGGCTGAACATGTTTTAGACCAGGATCATTATGGACTTAAAAAACCCAAGGAAAGAATTCTTGAGTATTTGGCAGTACAGATACTTGTCAAAAAAATTAAAGGACCGATTCTCTGTCTTGTGGGACCTCCTGGAGTCGGGAAAACATCCTTGGCAAAATCAGTTGCTTCGGCAACTGGAAGAGCCTTTGCCAGGGTTTCTCTTGGCGGTGTCAGGGATGAAGCGGAAATAAGGGGTCATAGAAGAACCTATGTAGGGGCAATGCCTGGCAAGATCATTCAAACCTTGAAAAAAACAGGGTATAACAACCCTGTGTTCTGTCTGGATGAAATTGATAAAATGACGGCTGATTTCAGAGGTGATCCATCATCTGCATTGCTTGAAGCGTTGGACCCTGAGCAGAATAAAAATTTTAATGATCATTATCTTGAGGTGGATTATGATCTTTCCCAGGTTCTTTTTATCACTACAGCTAATACCTTGTATGATATTCCGGCACCATTGAGAGACAGGATGGAAATTATCCAGATACCGGGGTATACAGAGTATGAAAAATTTAAGATTGCCAAAGGGTATTTGATACCAAAACAATTGAAAGAAAATGGTCTTTCAAATACTGATGCGGTTTTTTCAAAAAATGCCATTCATGCCATTATAAAACAATATACAAAAGAGGCAGGGGTAAGAAATCTGGAACGGGAGATCTCTTCCGTATTAAGAAAAATAGCCAAAGAGATCGTTCAAACCAATAATAGGAAACTGCATAAAGTTTCAACTACCATGGTTTTAAAATATCTTGGGCAGCCCAGCTTTAGAAACAGTATTTTGGAAAAAGAGGACAGGACCGGAATTGTTACAGGCCTTGCCTGGACCCAGGCCGGGGGTGAACTGCTAACAATAGAGGTTGTAACAATGCCGGGCAAAGGAAACGTGCTTGTAACAGGCAAGCTTGGAGATGTCATGAAAGAATCTGCCCAGGCAGCAGTCAGTTATGTAAGGTCCCGCAGTAAAGCATTAAATATCAAAGAAGATTTTTATAAAAAACTTGATATCCACATTCATGTACCAGAAGGCGCAATCCCAAAAGATGGTCCTTCGGCAGGTATCTCCATGTGTACAGCTGTGGTTTCAGTTTTGACCGGGAAACCTGTTTCAAGAATGACAGCCATGACAGGCGAAATTACATTGCGCGGAAGAGTGCTGCCTGTGGGAGGTTTAAAAGAAAAATTGTTGGCCGCCCATGCCAATGGTATTAAAAAAATAATTGTTTCAAGAGAAAACAAAAAAGATATCAAAGAGATTCCCAAAGCCATTCAAAAGCAAATGGAAATCGTTTATGCTGAGAATATGTCCAAAGTGCTCGAATATGCCCTGTTGTGATATGTATTTATTCAAGATATGATATAAATTCTTTCATAGCATCTTTTTCGTCTTTTGTGGCAAGGGCCCTTCTAATTTCAATCATTTTTTGATATTCATCATTATCCAGCAGCAGGTCCTCGTTTCGGGTTCCTGATTTATTGATATTTATAGCCGGCCAGATTCTGTTTTCTGCGCACTCTTGGGAGAGAAACAGATCCATATTGCCTGTTCCTTTAAATTCCTGATAGATAATATCATCCATGCGACTGCCCGTGTCAACAAGAATGGTGGCAATAATGGTTAAGGAACCGCCATTTTCAAGTTTTCTTGCGGCACCGAAAATTTTTCTGGGAAATTCCATGGCATTTGCACCTAGACCTCCGGTCATTGTTTTGCCATGGCTGTCCGTGCCTGAGTTAAAGGCCCTCGTCATTCTGGTCAAAGAGTCAATAAATACAACTGAATTCTGCCCAATCTCTGCGCATCGGATAGCTGTATGCATTGCAAGGCGTGTCATTCTCATATGCTGGCCGATCTGCTGGTCTGCTGAAGAGTATAAGACATGAGCACCTTGTAATCCCCTTTGAAAATCAGTAACTTCTTCCGGCCTTTCATCAACCAGGAGAATAAAAACTTTTGCATCTGGATAATTAAGCACCACCGAGTTTGCCATATGCCTTAATATGGTTGTTTTTCCGGATTTAGGAGGTGAGATAATAAGTCCCCGCTGGCCCATTCCGATAGGGACGATCATGTCCAGAGCTTTTCCAGTGATATCATCTTTGCTTTGAGTAATGATATAACGCTCAAATGGGTTAATACTGGTTTGATCCTGCAATAGGGGTGTGGCGATAAATTCCTCAAAGGGAAGCTTGTTTATCGTTTCAATTCGGAGCAGAGCAAGATTGGGATTGCTTGGGCCTTTTTTTTCCCCAAATCCCTCAATAAAGCTTCCCTCTTTTAAATTAAATTTTCGAATCAGGCTATTTGGGACATAGGTGTTTTCAGGTTTGGGCTGAAAATTTTCTTCTATCGTTCTTAAAAATCCAAACCCCTTATCCATAATTTCAAGATATCCTTGTACAGGTTCCATTGTCAACTCCTTGTCTGAAATTCATGACGAATAAAATTTTGAATAAGTGATTGATCGTCATCGATAATTTAAAAAGCTTAAGATTCAAATTCTTTAAGATGAAAAATTGAATTGCTATTTAATCATAAAATCACTCATAGCATATTTTAATACAAGCTTGCAAGTATAGCTAAATAATTTTGATCTTTAATAACGTCCATAATTTTATGATGGTTTTTGCTTGACATAATTTTTTTTTATTGATATAAATTCTCTTGTTTTTCGGGCGATTAACTCAGCTGGGAGAGTGCAACCCTTACAAGGTTGAAGTCGCAGGTTCAAGCCCTGCATCGCCCACCATAAAAGCTGGTTCCGGGGGTGTAGTTCAGTTTGGTTAGAACGCTTGCCTGTCACGCAAGAGGTCGCGAGTTCGAGTCTCGTCACTCCCGCCACGAATACAAAGGGTTTCAGCATTTAGCTGAAACCTTTTTTATTTTTTGGTTGCGGATTTTGGTTGCGGCTTGTCCATTTTTTGTGTAAATTTTCCTGATAAAGAGCCCATTGCATTTTCGACAGCCCCATCTAATTCATGTAAATAAATTTCCGTGGTTTTCATATTGGAGTGGCCCAAAACTTTTTGAATGGTTTTAGTAGATATTTTCGGGTTGTCTGCCATGAGAGATGACATAAGATGCCTGAGAGCATGAAATCCAAAGTGTGGTTCAATCCCGGCCCTTTTGCAAATTCCTTTCATGAATTTTGGACGGTGAAAATATCTGTTTTCATTTCTTTCATTATAAAATAGCCAGGTATTTTGTTTTTTATTTTGCCACATCGTCCAGAGAGTGCTGTATAATTCTTCATTAATTGATACCATTATTTTTTTATAACTTCCGTCTTTTGTTTTTTTCGTCCATTTTATTAATGTTTTCTTTTTAAAATTAATGTCTTCCCATTTCATTCTTAAGGCTTCATCTATCCGGGCCAGGGTATGCAATAAAACAATCAGCAAATCTTTTTCATCTGTATCCGGGTTTGTTGCCAGGAGTAGTTTAATAATATCGGTTTCTTTTGGTATTTGTTTTTCTTTGATAGTGTGGGGAAGTAGTGCAATTTTTTTGCATGGATTTTTCTCGATACACTCTAATATATCTTTGGCGTAAGTGAAAAAGGCAGACAGTTCTTTTCTATGGACGTTGTAATTATTATTGCTGTGCCGGGTTGCAAGATATTTCGAAATTATTTCTGCCGTTAAATTTGTAATAGGGGTGTCACCACCAAGGAACTGATAAAGACAGTCGTAAACATATTTTTTGTGTTTATAAACACCAACAACAAATCTTCTTTCTGCAAAATCAAGATACAGGTTGCATGCCTCTGAAAATGCCATGCCGAGTTCTTTTGTCTTTGGATGTTTTATTTCTTGTCTTCGTTTTACTCTGGCTGCCTCTGCTTCCCGCCTGTCTATAAACCCCCTTGCTGCATAACTTTCCCCCTGATACTGGAAACTGTAGCACCAATGCTTTCGGGTCTTGTCCTTCCATAATCCCATTAATTATTTCCCCTCTAAATCTTAACACACCTAATCCGGCCGGATTAAAACCACAAAATTTCCTTCTGTGTTTATATACGGTTTTTTCAGAAATTTGCAATAGCTCTGCAACATCTTTAGGGGTTAAAAGTTTTGGTCGGGAGCCGGTCAATTTTTATCTCCTCTTAGAAGAGCTAAGCGGTTTCCAAAAGGAGATTGCCGGATATATTTTGATCTGATTTTTGTTTGGACTGGCAGAAAGATACAAAACCGGCAAAGATCCATTGTAATCTTTTCCGGTTTCTATAAGCTGATTTTTCATTGCCGCCTCCCTATGCTTTGGGAGGTTGGAAATCCTGGAAGATGTTCCGGCTGCTATCGTTTCAAAAAATAATCAGGTTGTCAAATGTTTTTTTGTTTCAGGAGAAAAACAGGCCTTGGGGTGATATGGCATAGTGGGGGATCATGACTTTTTATTCAGTCATGTTCTGCATTCAATTTGACTGCAAATACTATCCATTGGGATATTGATTTTTTCTCCGTATTTGCTTTTGTTGAAATCTTTGGCAGCTCCTTTAAGAAGATTATCGATATCCTCTCCTGACAGGCCCTTTAAATTGGCATAAATCAATCTGATAAAGCGGTCATTGGACTTGGCAATTTTCTGCTGGTTATTTTCCCACCTGGAAAGCGTTGATTTGTCAATACCGAGATACTCTGCAAATGTTTTTGCATTTAACCCTACATTTTTTCTCAAAAAAACGATTTCTTTACCATCCAGCGATGTTGATTTCTTAACAATCAAGCTGCCAATAACTGTATTCAATTCAATTATGTTGGGGATAGACGGGAAAGATTCCCCGCATTTACACCTGTGTATGCAGATATTGCCTAAATATACATTGTCCAGGCCGGACTCTGTATAGTGATATACCTCTTGAGACTCTTTCATATTGGAATTGCATTCATGACAGATCATAGCATTCCCTCTCCCTTAAAATACAGTTACACATCTTACTGTATGGCAATACTCATAAATAGCGGCAATAAACACAAGACTCTCGCCTTCAATGTCTTTCCCTTCGACCCTGCATTGCCAGCTATCATGTTTCTCATTATATTCAATCGTTGCAACCTTACCCCACATTAGCACATTTAATATGTCATCAATGTTTACATGCCGCTCTATCATCATTTCTCGGCAGTGTTTCGAAGGTTGGACATAACCTTCATTGGCAATTTTGCGCAAACAATTTTCAGCTTCATCTTTAGTCATATTATCGGTATAGTTGACGTAAAGTCAATAAAAAGTTATTTTTTTCTATCTGCTGGCAGGGTATCAACCAGGTACTATTGTGTAAACAGGTAAAAACCCTACTTTATCCTTTAAGAATCAACCTCACCGAATCCAGCCGCCTTTTATCCGGAGGAATGGGAAGCCCGCCGAACATTTCTCTATCAACCCATTCCTGCCACTGGTCGTTGACAGTTTTAGTCACGGCGTAAAGAGACAGCCTATAGGGTTCCTTTGGGCCACCTTCATAGATAGTTGTCATGAATTTTATATTCTGCTCAATTTTTGGAGTTTTAGGCCAGCACAGCCCAATATCCGGTTTGTCAACTACCAACCATACATATTGCCCGGGTTCAAGATTGCGCGTTTCAGCGGTTATTTTTACTTCATGGCCGGTGGATGATCCAGCAACCGGTGAACTGATCTTTCCCATGGGACCTGTCGAAGGTTTTATGGAAAATAGAGAAGGTCCAAAATAGAAAAACGCCCCCAGGCAAAATGTAACAAAAGAAGTAAGAGCAATGATTTTATATATATGATTTTTTTTGACGTTATTTTTTTTATGCTTGTGAATTAATCCAATTATTTCCTGTTCTGTCTCGTTTTCAGCATTCAACCTTTTTTCCTTTTATCCGTGAGTGAGATGATTTCAGTAATTTCGTGTTCAGCAGCCTCTGCAGTTTTTTCTGTAAGTCTACGCTTTATTAGATCAAAAAGTTTTTCTTGCCCCTCTGCATCAAGTTCAAGGCCAGTTTTTTCAAGAATATTGTTATAGACCCTTATGATGTTTCCAACTGGGGGAGATTTTCTTTGCTTGATAGTTTTGTTGTCTTCAGGTGAGACGGATTCGATAAATGAGCTTATCGTTTTAAAACCACAAGCCTTTGCAAATTTTAATTGAGTGGATCGTCCAGCATTTTTTTTACCATTGACAATCATATAGATGTACTCAACAGAGCACCCATATTGGAAAGCGATTTCTCCTGCGCTTTTATTCTTGGTATAGTGTTTTGCAGCCTTTATAAATTTTTCATATTCTATGTCGGTATCAATCATAAGCGAATTCTAACCTATAGATTAATTAAAGCAATTAAAAAAAACTAACCTTTTTATAACTTTTTGGTTGACATTAGCTAACCTATTAGTTAAAAAAAGTTATGAAAAAGCTCACCCAAACGTTTATAGCTCAACAAATAGGTGTATCGAGTGCCTATGTTAACTATTTGGTTAACTGCAAAAAAAGACCTAACTGGCAAACAGCAAAAAAACTTGCCGAAGTTACTAAAACAGATCCAATTCTTTGGCTGGAAGGAACCTCGGATGAAATCAAACAAGCCTTGTCCCAATCAAATCCAAACGTGAAGGAGAAAGTGGCCTAGATGAAGTTTCAGCTTAAGGACAATTATTTCAAAAAAAATTCGAAACTGCACGCAAAAAGAATTTCCAAGGTTTTCCATGTTTGAATTGATCTTGGATAGAGCCTTGGCAAAGTGCGGCAGTTCTAAGGCTTTAGCTATTGAAATAGGGAAATCCCCATCTGAAATCACAAAATTCAGGGCCGGTGAATCAGGCCTTAAAATAGAACATCTTGAAAAACTTATAAAAATATCGGGATTGATCATTGCCCCGGCAGACAAAGAAGCCAAACTCAAAACAGCTTTGAAGATAATGAGTGAGCTGTTCATTGAGGAAACCAAAAACACCCCATAACAAAAAGGAGAAGAATGTCAGATAACACAGCAGGCTATTAGTATACAAGCACACCCCAGGGTATTGGGCTTTGGGGAAATTATTTTAAAAGTGGGGGGTTGGGAATCCTGGAAGATGTTTCAGCCACCCACAAAGGAAAAAAATGAAAAAGGTAATCACCAAAATTTTGGTATTTATTGCACTAATCGGGCTCTCGATGATCGGCCAGGACAGTGACGATATCAAGGTTTTTTATTTTGTTAATATTTTAGGAATAAGCCTGTTTATGAGTGGAGTTGGTTTTTCATATCTTTTGAACAGGAAAAGGAGGGTAGGGGATGGATAAATTAACAATTAACAGAATCCGCTATAAAAATTTTAAGGGCTTGGCAGATTACACCCTTGAACCGAATGGGAAAGATATATCTGTATTCGGTCAAAATGCCACTGGCAAGACAACTCTGATAGATGGAGTTTCATATTTGCTTTTCGGGAAAGACAGCTATGGTAGGGCAGATTTTCAATTAAAACCGGTTGATAAGGACGGTCAGGAAATCCATAATCTTGAGACTGAGGTTGAAGGGGTTTTTGATGTTAACAATAAAACCATAACCCTCAGAAAACGGTTCCAGGAAAAATATACAAAGAAGAGAGGTGAACCCCGGCAGACCTTCACCGGACACACAACAGATTATTTCATTGACGATGTCCCAGCCAAGAAAAAAGAATATGATATAAAAATATCAGAAATTATCGATGTAAACGCATTTAAACTGGTGACAAACCCATTGGAGTTCAACAATCTTCACTGGACCGGCCGCCGCCAGATTCTTCTTGAAATGTGCGGGGATGTTACAGACCTGGACGTCATTGATTCAGATAAAAAACTGAAAAGCCTGTCTGAGATACTGGGTGACTGTTCTATTGATGATCATAAAAAAAAGATCCGGGCCAAAAAACGGGAGATAAACAAAGAACTTGAACAGATCCCTGTCAGGATTGCTGAAAATCAGGAGACTGCCAAGGATGCCATGCAACCGGACTACAGAGAAAAAACACGGCTGGAAAAGGTTTTGGAAGAAAAAAAAGAAAAACTCCGGTCTCTAAGATCCAATGAGGCATTGAGCAGTAAAAAGGTCCGGCTGAATGAGGTTGATTCTAAAATACTGGTATCCAGGAATGAGGCAGATCAGAAACAGGCTGATTTGAAAAAACCGATCCTACAGGCCATTGAAAAGCTTGAAGCAGAGCGTCGGGATTTAACAGGTAAGATTAAGGACAATGAGTTTAGGATCTTCCAGGATGAAAAGCGGAATAAGGTGTCTGAAGATGCAATTGTCAAGATCCGGGAAGATTGGCACATAGAAAATAATAAACAGCCGTCAAATGATAACACCTGTCCCACATGCGGTCAGGACCTGCCGAAAGATATTGTTAAGAATACTATTGGAATGTTTAACCGCTTAAAATCTGACCGGCTGACAATGATCACGGCCACGGGTAAGGAAATGGCGGCCAATATAGAACAGCGGAATAAGGATATTGAGGCGGCCAAAGTTGAGATTGCCAAGCTGACTGATATGATCGCCGGTGTTGATGAGATTATTGCAAGGAAAAAAGCTGAGTTTGAAAAGGTCTATGTCGGTGTGGATATTGATGATCTGGACAGGCAAAAAGATGTGCTTGAGCAGGAAATTGATGCATTGCTCAATGGGTCCGTTGTGCAGGAAGAAAATACACAGCGTGAAATTTTTGAATCTCAAGAAAAGTTTGACGAATTAAACCAGCTTGAAGCTTCATGGAAGGCTGCCGAATCATGCAGGATTAGAATTTCAGAGCTTGAGGCCCAGGAAAAAGAGCTTGCCGCAGAATTTGAGCGGCTGGAAGCTGAGATATTTCTTATTGAAAAATTTATTATCAAAAAGGTTGAAATGCTGGAAGGGCAGATCAATTCAAGGTTCAAGCTGGCCCGGTTTAAGCTGTTTGAGACTCAGATCAACGAAGGAATCAAAGAGTGCTGTGATGTTCTTTATAACGGAGTGCCATACAACCATGGCCTGAACAGTGGGGCCAGAATAAATGTCGGGCTGGATATCATCCAGACTTTATCCGAGTATTACGGATTCCAGGCTCCTGTCTTCGTTGATAACAGAGAATCAATTAATAACCTGTTTCCCATTTCTTCCCAGGTGATCAGCCTGGTTGTATCCAATGACAAGGCATTATCAATATTAAAAACTGAAACTCAAAAGGCTTCATAAGGAGAAAACTATGGCAATAAATAATTTACCGGCAATTCAAAGAGAGTTGGAAAATCCCGGGATCGTGGCCAGGATAAACACTCGGTTGGGTGAAAAAGCAGGGACATTTATTACATCAGTCCTTGATCTTTGCGGGGAAGACCAGGCTCTCGCAGAATGTGATCCAAAACTGGTCATAAAAGAATCACTCAAAGCAGCCGGACTTGATCTGCCAATAAACAAGAATCTGGGGTTTGCTTATGTAATCCCATATAAAAAAATTCCCTCTTTTCAGATGGGTTGGAAAGGATACGTTCAGCTTGCTATCAGGACCGGTAAATACAGGCATCTTAATACAGGGATTGTGTATGAGGGTGAGGAAATGATTGTTGACCGGATCAGAGGTACCCTTGAGATAGGCGGCAAAAGGACTGGTGATAATCCTATCGGATATTACTGCTACATGGAGCTTTTAAACGGGTTTCAAAAAGCCATTGCCTGGACAAAAGAAAAGGTGGAAGAACACGCCAAACGATTTTCAAAAAGTTACAGTTATTACCTTGATAAAAAAAGAGGACGGAAACCTGTTTGGGTAACTGATTTCGATGCTATGGCACTTAAAACAATGTTTCTTCAACTGGTTCCCAAATACGGGCCGATGACTATTGAAATGTCCCAGGCCATATCAGGGGATCGGTCAGACTTTAAAGGGTTTGATAATCAGGTGTCAGAAGAAATCCAGGAGAACGCCAACGAGGAAATAATCGATATCCCTAAAAGTGGAGATGTCGTGGATGCAGATTTTTGTGACGGTCAGACTTTGACTGATGCTGAAAAGGCTGAAATCGAGCAGGAAGAGGCCAATGCTGCCATGGCAGAACCTGGATTCTAAAGGGGCCTTGGATGATTGACATTAAAACAATAGCCTCCGGGTCCACCGGGAATTGTTACCGGATATCTGATGGTGAAACCATCATTATGATTGAGGCAGGTATCAGTTTTCGTGAGATCCGCGAGGCTTTTGATTTTAGACTTTCACAAGTATCTTGCTGTTTATGCAGCCACGAACATGGTGACCATTCCAAGGCCATTAAAGATGTCATGAAGGCAGGAATTGACTGTTATATGAGCCTTGGAACAGCAAGGGCATTAAAATTATCCGGACACCGGTTAAAAACCGTGGAATCAAAGGAATTATTCACGGTTGGAACTTTTAAAATTTTACCTTTTAATACTCAACACGATTGTGCTGAACCATACGGTTATTTACTGCAAAGTAAAAATGGTAAAAAGCTAATATTTATCACGGATTCGTTTTATTGCAGGTATTGTTTTTCCGGTGTTAATTATTACATGGTTGAATGCAATTATTCCAAGGAAATTCTGGAAGAAAATATTAAATCCGGCATCGTTCCCGAAACCATCAGAAATAGAATTGTAAAGAGTCATTTCGAGCTTGAAAACGTGAAAGAATTTTTCAGGGCAAATGACTTGTCGAAGTGTGATGAAATCCACTTGATACACATGAGCGGAAATAATGCAGACCCCGAATCCTTTAAAATAGAAATACAAAAGCTGACGGGAAGGCCTGTTTACATATAATCTTTTTTGGGAAAAAAAATGAACAAAGATTTTAGAGTGAGCGTAACGCTTCCGACACACCCAAAGGCTTTAAAGTTAATGAGAAAGCTTGGTGACAGGGCTTTTTATAATTTAATAAGGCTTTGGGCTTTTGTTTCTGCAAATAAGCCCAATGGTGTTCTTTCCGGGTATGATGAGGACGATATTGAAATAGCATCGGACTGGAATGGAGAACCCGGGCAATTTGTAAAAATTCTTTTAGATCCCAAAATAAGATTTTTAGAAAAGAGTGATGATGGGTTTATAATTCATGATTGGCAGGACCATAATGAATATGCTTCCCATGCTGACGAAAGATCAGAAAAAGCAAAAAAAGCTGCAAGAGCTAAATGGGAGACAAACGATAGTGAAACAACAGCAGAAAGAAATAAAAAAACACGGGCTCAAAGATTGTCAGACGCAAGAAAAAAAGGAAGGCATTCAAAAGTTGAGTGGGAGGAGATGTTTTCTTTTTTTAATGATACTTGTGTTAGGTGCGGTGGTGACTCTAATCTTCATGGTGTTGTAAAAGATCATATCATCCCAATTTATCAAGGTGGCAGTGACGGCATTGATAATTTGCAACCCTTATGTGCTCGCTGCAACTCAGGCAAAGGCCCTGAAAATAAAGACTTTCGAATTGATTGGTGTGAAAAAAATGGATTAAAAATGCCTGCTAAATGGGTGTCGAATGCCTGCCGAACGTCTGCGAATGCCTGCTCAAATGCCTGCCCTTCTCCCTCTCCTACTCCCTCTCCTGATAAATCTAGTTTGACAAATGTCAGCGGTGGCCCGCTGGCTGATAAAAAAAAATCAAATCATTTCCGGGAAAAAACAGGGAATTATTTCAAAGAGATTAAAGCCGTGTGTGAAAAAATAGCAAATTTAAACCTTGATGGTTTTAATTCATATAAGTTTGTTCAAGCCCAGGTCAATAACAGGGGGCATCCAGGAGCTATCCTTGATGCCTTAAACGGAATACTTAAAGCCAAATTCCCTATTGAAAAACCATGGGGTTTTGTAAATTCAATCATGAGAAGAGAAAACGGAAATTTTAACGAGGCAGATGCAATCAAGATCCACCAGGAAATGAAAAATCTTAAACCAGGTGAGCTCAGTAATTTAACTCACGGGCTTTTTGATCAACTTTGAGGAGGCATAGTGTTAAAAATAATCTTACCCGGAGTCCCCATCGCAAAACATAGACCCCGCTTTGCCCGCCGTGGAAAGGGGACAACAACTTACAGCGATCAGGAAACCGAAGAAGGCTTGATGCTTTGGCATGTTAAACAGCAAGCCAATGGCCATAAATTGTTTGAAGATGCGGTCCTCGTTGAGGCAAGATTTTTCATGCCACGGCCTAAGTCAAATTTTGGAACCGGCAGGAATGCAGGAAAACTCAAGCCATCTGCATCAAAATATCATATCAAAAAACCTGATACTGATAATCTTGTGAAATTTTTGTTTGATATTTTCAACGGTTCAGTCTGGAAAGACGATTCCCAGGTGATTTATGAGGTTTCAGAGAAGATTTACTGTGGGCCTGGTGAAGAACCCAGAACGGAAGTGACAGTCAAGAAACCTGACGAATGATGGATGCAGGAAAAAGATAACCTAAATCCTTCCAAAAGAGTATTATTGCTGAGAAGAAGAATCTGATCAATGCTGTGTTGGAACTTGGATGTGGTCATAGCTGAGAGGTGTTAATGGTCAAGAATTGCGGGGAGTGCGCTGATTATAGAACCAGTTTTTGTGATCCTGCAAAATGCCGACCTGGGGATGGATACAGGTGTTTTAAAGACCCTTATGAAATGCCGGATAAGTTCTGTCAGAAATGCAAGGCCAGGCTGGTCAGGAAGCGATCAAGAAAGCATTCACAGGCATACAGGGTAGTTGATTTGGTCTGCCCTAATGGATGCAAAAAGACTTATTTGCATGAGGAGGTCCGGAATACTCCGTGAGCTTGTTTATCTCCAATAAAGAACATTCCGGCAGGTTCTTCCTGAATCAATTATATTTTCATAAAAGTTGATTTTCTTAAATATCCTTACAGATATTCTATATGTCGATCCAGTGTTGGAATTAGTTTTTTAGTATTTTACTTGACAATACTAAAATAGTTTACTAAATTTATAGCTGAAATATGGATAATTTTTTTATGAGGGGGGAGGGGATGATGAAACGGCATACAATAGAAGTGGATGAAATAATTATGAATTACTTAAAGAAAAAGGCTGATCCATTCGTGGATACCCCGAATACAGTCCTTCACAAACTGCTATTTAGGGATAGTAAAATTCTCAAGGAGTCATCACCTTTGATTTACAATTCTTTCAAAAGTATTCCCAAGGCACTCTCCCAGATATTAGAAGTAATCGAAGAGGTGGTTAAAAATGGATTTTCGAGACCGGAAGCAACTACAATTGTAGCAAATCGAAACGACACAGCATTACAAACCATCATGGACAAATATTGTCGCCAGTTAGGGAAAACGGCTATTGAGGTGGACATGTTATTGAGTGAGCCTAAATTGGAGGGATTTCGGATTATTTTGACAAAAAAATTTCCGAATCATAGGGATTTAATCGCAACTTTCTTTAATGGCCTGAACGAGGGGAAGAAAAAAATGGATCAGATCAATCAACATGAAAACTGCTATCATAGACCCATTATGGAAAGCACCAAGACACAATCCGATCTTAAAAAGTTGGATGCGGCACTTGATAAAATTCCTAAAGACTATGAAAAAACAGAAATCAAAGTTAAAGATGAATATATCCCAGTCGAAGTCTGTAAAAATTCTAAGTCTAGCAATTATTTTATTTTTCTTGAAGAACAGAATGATGAAAAAGGTCTTCTAATCCTTCCTAATGGAGAAAGTAAATGTTTAGAGTTAGACAAATTTCATGAACTTGAAGAACAGAATCTTCTTGAATTGTTAAAAGACGGAACACTGACTAAAGAGCAGCTCTTCAAATATGAAGAATATTTAAATAACGATGATCATATAGAAAAACCTATAAATTCTTCAACAAATGAGCCCGCGTACATTGATAAATTTAGAAAAATGCTAAAGAATGACAACACAGTTCCAACGATAATGTTTGAATTTGTTAAATCTAAAAAAAAAGTAACTTGGTCAGAAATTAAAAATCATCTTACAAATCAACATGGTTACTCAGACAGCGGCAGTTACTCTGCCTCATTAAGGGTATTGTTTGTGGATGGTTATATAAACATTGAAGGCAAAGGCGATACAAAGACAATTTTTTTTAAAAATAAATATAAATCCTAAATTCAACTTTATTTTTTGACAATTTTAATCAAACACATTTTCCCATAATGTTTTTTATAATATAGCAAATTGAATGGACCTGGTTGCCAAGAACCCTCGGTTCACAGTGTCGAAAAAAATCAGCTTAAGTATGTATAAAGTGGATTAAATTTGTGGAGGTGGGCCTATCGATAAAATTTGCCCCACACCGTTTTGATTTTCAATAACTTTAACCGCATTGGTCATATTAATTGTTTGAATACATGTGTGATGAACACATAAAACTGCATCTTGAAGATCTTGGTTCTCTTCTAATTCTGTGACATTTATATCCAGCGCTCTAATGTCTTCAAAAGAAAGATGGCGAGAATGAGACAATGTCATTGCATGATTTCCCATTTCTTGAATGATACGATCAGCTTTTGTTTCTTTATCCTTATCGTCTTTGAACATACCGGTGCAGAGCCATTTTTTTACTACTTGGTCAGACCATCTAATTGCCTTGTCACATTCTCCAATTAAAGATGGACTGTATTTTTGTAATATAGGAATCCAAAAACCTTGCAACTGTGGGTTTGCGACTATTTCCTTTTTCGCCTGTTCGACCTCTTCAAGAATTCCGTGTGCTGGCAAATTGGCTATTTGAGGATCAATAGGACCAAGGTTAGAATGTTTTCCCATAACAATTTCATCGCAAGACAAGGAAATCATAGTGCCTGCAGACATGGCAATCTGCGGGATTATCGCACGAATGTTATTGTTAAACATTTTCCTGAGGTAATCCACTAATGATTCCGTGGCTGCTATACTACCGCCTGGTGTATGAAGAACAAGATCCAGCCCTAAATTTCTATCAAGCTTATGAATAGCGGCCATAAAGCCATTTTTATCAGAATCGTTGATTGAAAAAACATTGCCAGCTTGGTTGGCAAGATAAGCTTTGTCCAACCAGCCAGAATAATATACTATTACATTTCTACCGGTTTGTTCAGAAAGTCGCTTGAGATATTTTCTCCTAACACGATCATGAGGGCTACCCGCAGTTTTAATCTCATTTAGTAGTTCAAGCCAACTTGACATGCATTCCCCCATGTAATGGTATCAGTCGAATTATTTGTTAAGCTGTATTGGTGCCTTTTGGCTGCATCTTCAGTAGGGACAATCATAAATTCACCAAAAGCATGAACTATATCTCCTGGGCGTTGCACATTTATTAAATTTAAAAAAACCTCATCTTCATAGTTTCTAAATGGAATGTTTATATTTGGCATTTTTTTCTCCCACATGCTAATTCTTTAATAATCAATGAAAACATACTTAGTCACTTAAGACAAAAAAAACAGTATTAAATCTTTAATTAATGCAAATTAGATACCAAATAATTACGTCAAATGACTATTTCGTATTTAAAATGGTATCAATTCCCCTTGATATGTATTCTATAATTAGAATAATAAGCATTTGCAACAATTATTCCACTTTTTTACAACAATTATTTCCACTTTATAGAATATAATCATGAATATTAAAATCGACCAAGATCCGATTTCCCTTTAGGTCAACATACAATTTGTGGCATTTCTTGTTACAAAATATGGAAAATAATGCTTAGTTACTGGAACTATTTTACCATTGACACTCCAAAAAGAAAAGGATTAAAGGGGGTTCCATATGTAACCCTATTAAACTGACAAACAGGCTATTGAAAAATAAAGTTATTCGCTGGCAAGTTTTCATGCATTGCCCACAGTGTTATTTATAATAAAAAGTGGTCATATTTTCAGACATAATTGACTCAACTTTATAGGATATCAAGATCATTTTACCCAAATCACATAATTTGAATTTTTGAAATCCGGTTAAGTATTTAATAAGTGTAATGGCCAGCCGATTTTTTGACTCTGCTATTTCTCCAAATTAGGAAAATAAAAAAAATGGATTGCCATTTTAGTTTTCAAGAATTTGTCTTTTCAAAATACTGGGCAAGGGCTTCGATGATCTTGGACGGGCTGAAGGGTTTTTCCATAAAAATGGTGTCCTGCATTTCATCGATCCATTTCTGTTCATGGGGATCGATCCGCGCCGTGATGATGATGGTAAAAAAAGGGCGGTCTTTTTTTAAGGGATTGGTCATTATGCAAAGTTCTTTGCCGTCAAGCCTGGGCATATTTAAATCAGAAATCACGGCATCAGGTTTTTGATTCTTGATGATTTCCAGACCCTGCTTTCCATTCTTTGCAGTCAGGGTATCATACCCGCTGAGCTTGATCTTAATTTCCAGTATCCGCCGGATATGGACATCATCGTCTATAATGAGAATGGTTTTTTTATTATCCAATGAGTAAATCTCCCTTTGGTACTTTTATCGTGAACTGGCTTCCTTTGTCAAGTTCACTTTGGACCTCAATTATAATAAAAAAAGGACGGTTTTTGTAAAAATCTTATTGGTAAAAACTATCACTAAGTCTCTTTGACACGTATTCTCTTCATGTAATTATCCAGCATCGACCACGGCTCATTCTTTCGAAAAACACAAGCCTCACAATGAAAATTTTCCCAACCATATGAAAAAACCCAGGTAAGGTATACATCATAAAAAACACAAAATAAATATCACAAATCCAAAGAGTAATATCTGACCTTAAACTTTTTGCAAATAGAAAAATCCAATTAGTTCAATCAACTTAATAGGATATAAACCTATCACAAATTTTCGTGAGTGAAATGCAATTTTCACGCATTGATTCAATTGTAATCCCCATTTTCCCCTGAAACAATAAGCCCCAACTAACAAACTTTGGACTCCGATATGGAAATGAGGGGATTTTTGCTTTGATTATTGAGTTGAAACGGCTTGAAAAAACAGACAAATGTATCATCGGATCTCTACAAATAGATGACCTTGAAGCGTACTCCACGCTTGAAAATCCAGATCTTGAAAATCAGCGATTTATATCTTGTGTCCCACCTGCCACCTACCTTTGCCGTCGAACCATATCCCCTAAATTTGGCGAAACATTTGAAATATCAGTTCCTGACCGGGATCATATCCTTTTCCATGCCGGAAACACGGCAAAAGATACATCCGGGTGCATATTAATAGGAAGTCATACCGGGTGGCTGAATGGAAACAGGGCAGTGCTGAGTTCTCGTAAAGCTGTTAAGCGCTTCATGGAGACCCTGGCAGATGTTGACTCTTTTACGATAAAAATCACAGAGGATTTCGGCAATGACCATTCTTAATATTCCATTCCTTGCTGCAGCCGAGGCCAGTTCAAAAGTAGTTACGCCATCAGTACCAACCCCGCTTGATACCAACACAGTTTTTATGGGTGTTGGGTTTCTTTGTCTGGGTGCCATGGTATCGGTCCTGGGCTGGTTTTTAAAAAAGCAGCTGGAAGAAATATTAGCCGCACAATCGAACATTGTCCGTTCACATCAGTCTTGCCGGGATACGCTGCAAGATCGTTTTGCTGATAAGCAGAATACTTCAGATCATTTTAAAATACTCTATGGCCGGACTGACAAGTACGCAATTGATATCGCCCAGCATGACATGATTTTGTATGGCCGCAGAAAGCATGATGAACCCGGAGAGATGTCAGTCGTAAACGATCAATATCAGGATGGGCCGGATAGGAGGGGTTGATGGGAAAAAGTAAAAAACAAAACCCTGTAAGACTCACTAAGACAGGTACTAAAGTTATTTATGATCCAGAATTTGTTTCCATGGCCCAGGTTGCTTGTGAGAACGGATTTACCGATCTCAAGTTGGCCAAACTTTTCAGGGTTTCAAAAAGTTTAATTAACAATTGGAAAAAAGACCATCCTGAGTTCTTGAACGCCATTAAGACCGGAAAAGATAAATATGACACAGAGAATGTTGAAACAGCTCTGCTAAAACGAGCCCTTGGCTACAGTTATGAAGAAACTACCAAGGAGCTGGATGAAGACGGGGATATGGAAGTCACAAAAAGGGTTCGAAAGCAGGTAGCAGGTGATGTCAAAGCTCAAACGTTTTGGCTTCGCAACCGTAACCGGGAACGGTGGCCGGATATGAAGAATTTGGATGGTGATTTGAAGCTCAATGTAACGCACGAAGATACCCTGGACTATTTGGAATAATTGAACAATGGTAACTGAGATTACAACAGAGAGAGATTTGAGGGCTAAGAGCAGGTTGAAGAATGACCTGCTTCATTACGCTAATAGGTGTCTCAAGATCCGAACCAAAAAAGCTGTCCTGGTGGATGGCCGTTTGCAAAAGATCATCCCGTTTATTTTCAACCGGGCTCAATTATATCTCCATGACAAATTAGAGCAACAAAAAGCCAAGACCGGCAAGATCAGGGCATTACTGCTGAAAGGCCGTCAACAAGGGTGCAGCACATATGTGGGTGGCAGGTATTACAACAATACCACCCACCGGCGTGGAGTTAAGACTTTTATCCTGGCTCACATGGATGATGCCACCACAAACTTATTCAACATGGTCAAAAGGTATCATGAGCATTGTCCAAAAAGAGTTCGCCCGTCCACTTCCTTTTCAAATAGAAAAGAGCTGGTGTTTGATAAGATTGATTCAGCATATGGCTTGGGCACGGCTGGTTCAAAGAATGTGGGAAGATCCGACACGATAGATTTTTTCCATGGTTCTGAGGTTGCTTTCTGGGAAAATACAGATGAGATCAAAACAGGTGTCTTCCAGGCTGCTGAAATGGCTGAAGAGATCATCCTTGAATCCACGGCCAATGGCCTGGGGAATATGTTCCATAAAATGTGGCAGGATGCGGAGAAGGGAAAAAGCGAATACATTGCAATTTTTATTCCCTGGTACTGGCAATCGGAATACAGAAAGACTGTCCCGAGTGATGCGGAATTTATCCCGTCCATAGAAGAGGCAGCATATCAAAAGGCTTACAAGCTGGATGATGAACAGATTTATTGGAGACGGTTCAAAATTGTTGAGCTTGGTGATCCTCTTCTTTTCAAACAAGAGTATCCCGGGAATGCGGCGGAAGCTTTCCAGACAACGGGTATCAATTCCTTGATATCTGCGGAATCAGTATTGACGGCCAGAAAAACAATGGGTGTTCCCAAATATGGTGCTTATGTCGTTGGCTGTGATCCTGCCCGTGAAGGTGACGATGCGACCACATTTATCAGACGTCAGGGTCGAAGAGCCTGGAATATAGAATCCCACCACAAACTGGATGATATGGCCAAGGCTGGTCAGGCCCGGATGATCTTGGAGAATGAACCCGTTGACAGGATGTTCATTGATCGGGGCGGCGGATCTGGCATGTATGACCGGCTGGTTGAAATGGGCTTTGGAAATAGAGTAACTCTTGTTAATTTCGGCAGCAAGGCCATGGACCCGGAGCATTATAAAAATCGCCGTGCAGAAATGTGGGATGAGATCAGGAAATGGCTTGAGTCGGATGAAGAAGTACAGCTACCCGACGTTGATACCCTTCAAGCTGATCTTACAGCCCCTGGGTACAAATACACCAGCACAACTCAGAAGCAGCTTGAGCCCAAGGAAGATATCAAAAAAAGAATAGGCAGATCCCCGGATGAAGGTGATGGCCTTGCACTGACGTTTGCAGAGCCGGTGCAGATTGTAAAAACCAGATCAAAACGGCGGAGACGCTCAGGGATGGCGGCATAATGGCGGAAGTAATTAGAAGAATAGCATATCGGACGATTGACGACGAGCCCGAGCCCGTGCTGCTTATATGCCCAAAATTTCCAAGGGAAGGACACACTGCAAATTTTTGTATCCGGATGGAAGATTTATGGATGTACACTCCTGATAAGAACCCGGATTTTACCAAATGGATGTATAACATTACTTCATTAATTTATTATCAATTCAATCTTGGTGTCGTGACCAGCCAGCGTATGGCCGAGGTTGCCACGGCTATTGAAGACGGCATCGAAGAGTTATTGTCGGCCACACCGGAACCTCTCCTTCCCCCTGCTACAACCCCAGGGGGTCGTTCTGGTGATGGAATAAAAATCAATGGAAACAAGGTGATTATATGAGCGAATCATCTGAAAGCCAGGCCATGTTTGCCGACAACCTCAAGGGTGAAAAGAACAAAGTTTCTCCTGAGATTACAGAAGAACAAAGGGAAAAGCTGAACAAAATCAAGGCGTGGTGGGCATATACAAGGTCAATACAGGCGCCTGCCCGTGCTGAATGCCTCAAAGACCATGATATCTATGATGGTGATCAATGGGACCCGGACGATAAGGCGGAAGTGGAAGCCAGGGGTCAGATTGCAACTGTTTTCAATCGTGTTAAGCCCACAATTGACTGGATCATTGGTTCAGAAAAAAAGAATCGGATAGATTTCAGGGTCCTGCCAAGAACTTCAGAGGATGCCAAACCTGCCGAGGCCAAAACCCATATCCTTAAATATCTTTCAGACGTCAACAAATTACCGACCGAGAGGTCACAGGCGTTTAAAGATACTGTTATATCAGGATTAGGATGGCTTGAAGCAGGTGTCACAAAAGATGTCACGAAAGAACCTATATTCATTGATTATGAGGACTGGAGAAACATTTGGTATGACCCGTTGTCCGTTCGTTTGGATCTCAAAGATGCCAGATTTATGTTCAGGCGTAAACGGGTTGATCTGGATGTGGCATGTTCCATGTTCAGTGAGTTTTCAGGGGCTTTAAAAATATTGGCAAACAGTTCTGTTATTGATGAGGGTGCCTATTCTCAAGAGTATGCTGACGAAGATACAGACCTTGAATCCATGATAGAAATGACGGGTTTTGAAGGTACCGACAGAGCCCAGAGAAATAGGCTTGAACTGGTTGAGTGCTGGTATAAAACTCCTGAAAACATTGAAATCATGGACAATGGTACCCAAGATCTTGGCACGCTTAGAGGGCAGAAATATCATGCTGATGACCCAGCACATAAGGATCTGGTAGAAGGCAGATACGCATCGCTCACAAGCAGCATCAGAATGGTTATCCGATGCATGATTTTTGCCGGGGATCTGGTTTTACAGGATCAAGAATCACCTTATAACCATAATCGGTTCCCCTTTATTCCCATTTGGGGGTTCAGGAAAAAGAAAGATAATACTCAATATGGTCCAGTCCGTAATCTAAGAGATATCCAGGACGATCTGAATAAAAGAAGGAGCAAGGCCCTATTCATCCTTAGTACCAATCAGATCATTGCTGATGATGATGCCGTAACCGATTGGGATGAATTGGCAGACGAAGTTTCCCGGCCGGACGGCATTATAAAAAAGAAAAAAGGATCTGAGATTGAGATCAACAACGATAGGGGCCTGGCTCAAGAGCATGTTGCACTGATGAACCAGGACGCTGAATATATTGAGGCTGTTGGTGGCGTAACCGACGAACAGATGGGTCGGGAAACAAACGCCATATCCGGGAAAGCTATCGAAGCCAGGAAGGAACAGGGAAATATTGTCAATTCAGAAGTATTTGATAATTTGAGAGTTTCTACCCAAATGCTTGGTGAAATTATCCTCTCCTTGATTGAACAGTATTACACGGATCAGAAAATATTCAGGATTACAAACGAGAAAAATCAGCCTGAATTCATTGAAATTAATGGTGTGGACCCGGAAACAAACGACCCTTTAAATGATATCACCAAGGCCCAGGCCGATTTTGTAGTCGATTCTTCCGCATGGACAGCCAGTATCAGGCAAGCCACCTTTGAAACCCTCATGGAAATGATCAAGGACATGGCACCTGAGATTGCAATCAACCTTCTTGATCTTGTGGTTGATCTGTCAGATATCCCGGGCAAGGAGGATCTTGTAGCCAGAATCAGAATGGTTAATGGACAAAGTGACCCGGATGCGGATCAGAATGATCCAGACCTTCAAGCTGAACAGGATGCACAAAGGCAGGCGGATGAAGCCCAGGCCCTGTTTGATGAAACAATGCAAAAGCTTGAAATGAGTAAGCTTGAAAGTGAGATTGATAAGAATGTTGAGGATGCAGCGGCAACCAGGGCAGGTGTAAAATTTGATCAAGAAAAACTCAGGATCGACAAGGCCAAGGCCCTGCATGACATCCAGATCGGTAATAAAGCTTTAAATCAGAAAGTAAAGCCTGCAGTAACTAAAACAAAAGACAGAGTCATGGCCACTAAACAAGGTGAACATGGCATCAAATCCGATAACAAGAAAAAAGGAGCAAAGTAATCATGGGTGACAGCGACAGCAACGATTTTGATGGACTGTCTGAAGAAGAAATCGCAGCAATCGAAGATGATGAGGGAGATGCTTCAGATGATCAGAACGATGATGTGCATGAGGATGACGAGGAGAATAAGGGAACCCAAGACCAAGAAGACCAGTCCTCTGATGATGACAAAGACGACATCGATGATGGCCAAAATGATGATGCTGATGAGGATGAATCAGAAGATGACGGCACTGATGATGATTCTAAAGACGATGCGACGAAGGATGATGAAGAGGGCGACGACAAAGAGGATAAGAAGACTGACACAGATGCAGATGATACTGACGCTTCTTCCTCTGATGACGGTAAGCAGTCTGTAGACAACGAATACGAGGACAAGATCAAGGCCCTGGATATAAAGCTGGATGAAGGTGACATTGATTTTGATGATTACAAAAAACAATTGCTTGCAGTTGAAAGGGAGCGTACCCGGGCAATTGTCCGGGAAGAAACAAGCCGAATTTCTGCTGAAAAAACATGGGAGTCTGAACAGTCAGAATTTTTCAGTGACAAGGATAATGCCAAACTTAAACAAAATCCTATTGTCTATGATGCCTTTGCCCGTGAGGTCAACCGGCTTCTGGGGGTCAAAGAATGGAAATCAAAAGCCGGTCCTGAGATACTTGCCAAAGCAAAAGAATCAATCAAGGCTGCCTTTGGAATTCAGGACAGTAAAGAAAGCCATAAAAAAGAGGATTCAGACGGGGAAAAGGCTCTCAAAGCTGCCAAGAAATCTTCTGGAAAGCGTACAGGACCCAAAACATTAAAAGATGTACCGGCATCCGACAAAAACACGGATGACGGTTATGAATATTTAGATAAGCTTGAAGGTGCTGAGTATGAGATAGCACTCTCAAAATTATCTGAATCAGAATTGGAAGCATACGCAAAGGCGTAAGGCCTTTGGATGTAGTTCTAAAGTTTTAACAAGGTCAGTGGTTCAGTATAGCTCCTCTGTCAATTGCGGCAGGGTAAGACCGAAAAACAATCAATATAAGGAGCAATACCATGAGTAAAACAATTATCGGTCTGAATGATCCCAAAGCGGTTAAAAAGTATTCCGCATTTTTAGCAATTGACACCCCGAGAAAATCTTTCTGGTCCAAGAAGTTTACTGGCCCGGAAGGCGGTTCAACCCCTGTTGTAAAGGTTGACCGTTTGAAGAATGATGCCGGGGAATATGTTTCTTTTGATCTTAATATGCAGTTAGGGATGAAGCCTGTCGAGGGTGATGACATTCTGGAGAACAAAGAAGAAAAACTCAAGTTCTACACTGATGGATTATATATCGATCAGATGAGGGGCGGAGTTAATGCGGGTGGACGTATGACCCGGAAAAGAACCATCCATGACCTCAGAAAAGTGGCCCGTGCCCGTCAGTCTGACTGGTGGGCCAGAGTGTTTGATGAGCTGCATTTTATGTACGCATCCGGAACCCGTGGGGTCAATGATGAATTCATCTTTGATGCAACTTACCCCGGTTTTGCCAATAATCCGCTTGCAGCACCGGACAGCCTTCATCACTATTTTGCGAATGGCAAGGCAAAGGCCACAATAACGGTTGATGATAAAATGTCTCTTTCCGGTGTTGATCGCCTGGTTGCCGAGGCAGATATGATGGGTGGCGGTACCCAGGGCACCCCACAGATCCAGCCGATTAAACTTGAGGGTGAAGACCATTTCCTTCTTCTTATGAATCCTTGGCAGGCTTATGACTTAAGAACCGATACAGCATCAGGAAAGTGGCTCGATATCCAGAAGGCACTTGCAACCTCAGAAGGAAGAAAATCTCCTATCTGCAAGGGTGGTCTTGGTATGTACAACAATGTGATCCTTCAGAAACATAAGGGTGTTATCCGCTTCGACGATTATGGTTCAGGCGGAAACGTCAAGGCAGCTCGTGCATTATTCCTTGGTGAACAGGGTCTTGCAGTCGCATGGGGTTCATCCGGTTCCGGCCTGCGTTTTGACTGGCACGAAGAGTCAAGAGATAACGGGAATATCTTGATTATCAGCACTTACAGTATGTTCGGGTTGAATAAGGTTGCTTTCAACGGCCTTGATTATGGGCTGATTGCCTATGACACAGCAGCAACAAAAGTTTAATGAAATAATTTTATAAGGAGTTTTTAACATGCCTACATTTAATAGCAATAACTTTGAAAAGTCTATCCTGTCTCCCCATAGTGCCGGGGAGGTGTATGTATCTGATGACATTGTGGCTTTGCCTGTCACACTGGCCCTAAACGACCTTGCAAAAGTTGGGCATCTCCCTGCTGACTGTATCCCCATTGACGTGGTGGCTATTGCCGATGAGCTGGACGAACACGCCACAGATACCCTGACCTTTTCCGTGGGAATGATGAATGATGATGGTGATGACCTGGTGACGGCAGAAACCTTTATCACCGGTGCACAAGCAGACACAGATCCCACAGTTACCAGGGCAGCCGGGGCAGGTCTCAAGGGGATTGCCAGAAACAAAACCACTGATAGGGTGCTGGGCATCAAAATCACTGCAGCCGCGGCAACGAAAGCTGCTGGTAATGTCCGGGTGATAATGACCTATCGTGCTTCTGATTACGGCGCGTAAATATTATTTATAAGGAGATAATCCACCATGATTATGCAAGCAAATTTTACCCGATGCGGCCAGCCGATCCCCATGCGTGTGGAAAAGTTCGACTACCTGTTCACTGAAAACCAATATGGTGATTTTGTGGCAAGTGTAGTGTCGGAAGACCACGTGAAGCACCTTCTTGATACCGGTAATTTCAAAGAATACGTTCCTCCCACCATGGAAGAACTAAAAGCCCGTGAGAAAGAAGCGGCCAAGGCCAATGCCAAGACCAAAGCCAATGCAAAGGATGATGCCAAAAAATGATTTTGGAAAAGATATTAACCCGGATTGAAACGGGTATCCAAGATCCCTCCCTTACAATGGAAGATGATATTTGTCCTTTGGTTAATGAGTTTGTGGCAGAGGTAAGTCAGTTGTTTACCCTGCCAGATCTACAGGAACAAAAAACAATTGAGATAGTTGTAGATGAAAATCCAACCACGCTTGTGATGCCGGAGACATTTGCCCATGATCTGTACCGGGTTTACAATGAAACAAGCCGGAAAAAGGTCAATATTAGATCAAATATTAAAGCTCTTGAGGGATTGTATTCTGGATGGGAATCACCCGGGATGATTCAGGACGCTGCTTTGGAACATAAAACTCTTTGGTATCGGCCAATACCTGTTCAAGATCAATCGTTGACCCTGTTTTATTACAGAGAGCCTGTACCGGTTGAGTTTGATGATGATGAAGCACTTCTGGACGGAATTCCTCCCAACTTTGCTAAGATTGCTGTCGATTACGCATTGAAAGAGCTGTTTGCCCTGGAAGAAGACGGGATTGACGGAAAGAAGGTTAATACCCTCTATTATACTGACCGATATAATATCGGCCTGGCTAAATTAGCAAAGCATTGTAAAACTGCCCCTAAGCACACCCCGGTTATCAAACGATCAGCGAGGTTTTTCTAATGCGTGAGATTAAGGTTGATGGCTTCAATGGCATGAATAATATTGTCGTAAAAGCAAAAAGGACTATGGGGGAGCCTTCAATAATTTTAAATGCAAACGTTGAGCCGGATGGTAGCCTTGTAAGACGGCCAGGGTATGAGAAGGTCATTGATCTGACAGGAGGCCATAGCCTTTGGACAAACAACAAAGGTATTGTGATGTGTGCGGCAGAGGGTAAGGTTTATAAGGTGGTTGACGGTATTGCCACAGTCGAATTGACTGATACAGCGCGAGCGGATGCACCTATCTCTTATCTGGAAATATCCGGAAAAATATATCTTTCAAACAAAAACTGGACAGGGATGTTTGATCCGGAATTAAATTCTATCGTGGAATGGGGAATACCTGTTCCTGTAACACCGATCCTTACCACTGGAACCGGAAGCCTTCCTACCGGTATCTATATGGTTTGTCTTACTGCTATCAGCGAATATGGCAGGCCATCCGGTAATAGTGCCTTGACTGAAATAACATTGTCAGAGCCAGGAGGTATATCCATTTCAAATCTTCCTGAAGGCGCGAGCGTGTGGATGACAGATCCGAACGGGTCTCAATTACTTTATGCCGGGAATAGTTCATTCATCACTAGTCTGCCAGAACATCCAGAACCAATACCTACTATGTGGGGAGAGCCGCCATATCCAATGAGCCATCTATGTTGGGCTTTTGGAAGGGTTTGGGGATCTCGATTTGAAAAAGTATTTTATAGTGAACCTTATCAACCAGAACTTTTCCGGCTATCGACAGGATTCTTTGACTTTGAGGAAACGATCTCTATGGTCGCAAAGACTGATCATGGATTGTTTATTGGAGGTGACGCGAATACTTATTACCTTGCTGGCACAGATCCGGTCGGGATGGTGCAATCAACCGCAGGAGTTGGAGTGGTCCCAGGAACTTTATGTTATGTGAGTGATCTTGGGGAGCTTGGAAAGAATGTCCCTGTATGGATAGGCAAAGACGGTGTATATGCAGGGCTGGCCGATGGCCGCATTCTCAATGTTGTAAAGAACAATCTCAGGATAGACCCACAGCAGGTCCAGGGGGCATCATTCTCAAGAGTAAAAGATGGTCGTAAACAAATGTTATTTTCCATGAAACACAACCAACCGAGGGGCCAGGTTGTTGGATTCGGAGACTTGGCGGCTTGTGATGTTGTCAGGGATGGAATGGTAATATAAAAATTAATTTTCAAAAAGGAGTGTGTTTTATGAAGAAGTTTTGGATTGATCTCATCGCAATTGTTGTAGAATTCGTGTTGAACAACGCACTGGTTCACGCTGTTCTAAGGTTCCGGTTTACCCCTTACGCTCTAAAAAAGAGGATTCTCGGATGGTCGCTCGAAAAGCTTCCATTGCAGTTTGAGGGTAAAGTCACCACAGAACATTACCGTGGTGGTAAGCTCATACATACCCAGACAGGAACCAACACCTTCACAACTGAAGGCATGGCCAAATTATTGAATATTATTTTTCATGATATCAGTAAGGCCGCTTCCCATATCTGGTATGTCGGTATTTTCAAGAATAACATTACCCCGGCGCTGGCTGATACAGCCGCAAAGCTTGGTTCAGGAAATGCTTATGGAGAATGCCAGGATGCTGATTACGATTCACCTTTGACAAACAGGCCTGCATACACAACTGAAGATACTTCCACGGCGGTTATCTCCAATGTTAATGCCAAAGCCCATTTTGTTATGAATGCAAGCATCACCGTTTATGGTGCTTTCCTTGCAGATGCCGCAGCCAAAACAGCCGCGTCAGGTGTCTTAATGTGTGCTAAACGGTTTGGTACTCCACGAGCTGTAATCGCTGATGATGAGATTTATGTGACTTATCAGATTACGTCTACAACCTCTTGATTTTTAGTCTTTTTTATATTTGGTATTGGTCCCCCTGTTTCCATCATTAGGGTGGTAACGGGGGCCAATTTCACCTCAGGCTTTGTTGCTTTAAAAAGGGCTTTATGTCAAACGCGATCGACCATAAAAATCTTGGGGAAATCCAGCAGCATGAATACCTTGTCGGGACCATAGTAAATGTTTATCCGGAGAATGCTGACACTCCCGAAGAGTATTGGGATACAGCCGATGTGTTTATTCAAGAACTTGGCCTTAGCTGGAATTATGCCCCTATCTTTTATCATTGTTCTCCTGACTTACCGGCCAGGGATAATGGTTCTGTATTTTCAGGGGCAAAGGGCTTCACCGAGAACGATTCGGCAATCCTGCTTTGTGAAAAACAGACGGCTCAATCTGGGTCGCTGTCAGTTAAAAACGTAACCGTTGTCGGTCATACCGATGGCTTAAAGAAATGTTCTTATAATTATGTAATCGTTCGTTCCAGTCTAAATCCCCTTGAACCTTTGGATCTTTCCGATCCATTGGCAAATCTTAATGAATATTGTACTGTTTTCGATGTTGCAGCCGGAGCCATGGCAAGTATTGTCGATCCAGATCTTTCCCCTGATCTTATCCAATTTCCCTGCCTTGTATCAAAAATTAAACCATTCTTGCAATTTGTAGAGCTGTCTGGTGTTGCCTTGTTTGAAGAATTCTCACAGGGAGACGATGACATTGAAATTGCCGGTGTGATTCCCAGTTGGAAAACAGATTGTCAAGGGGAGATCATTCGTGCAGGTGCTGGTGTGGAAGAATGGTGGAATACCTATGATGTTGATGGTAATCCGGTCTTGAGTTTTTTTCAGGATCTATACTTCGCCATAATGATGGATGATGAAGGTGCCTCGAACGGAACATATCAAGACACAATGGATATTTATGCTGCTGGCTTAACCGATATTGCAGCATGGGAAGTAAGTCCGGCCTTTGGTAAGGATTCAAGAAACTATGCAGTTACCGGGTCGGTAGATTTGGGGGGCTCCTGTATTGGGCCAACCGGTCAGCTTTCTGACAATGCAACGTCAATACATATTCAAACAGCCTTTGGTGAAGATGAAATATGGGAATGTGCTGTAAATACTTATGACGGAATGGTTGTCGGTTATTGTGATTCAATGACAAAATTCGTAAGATTTATAGAAGTTCCTCCAAACATACCTATCCCTGGTCTTTATGAAAATATCGCAAATCTTAACAATCAAGCCATAATTGGCATGGCCACGCCAGGTGCCGGAGGTTTATTGCTTACAGATCTTGGCTCCGTTTTGGCCGGTGAAGCTTCACTTGCAGGCATGGGAGGAGAAAATAGTTTATGGAGTTACGGTCTTCTTAAAAGAATCAATGAAGGCGCCTTCCATCGGACCATTCATCCAGCAATGACCGGCAGCATGGCTTTTAGAACAACGGCCATTCCAGAAGATGTGCTTCAAGAGCCCGTTTATTTTTGTGCTTTAAATAAAAGATGGGACAAAATTGACGCATGGAACCGGTATGATAATTGGCAAAATAGTTTCAATTCAGCGTATGGCTCCTTTGGTGTCGATGTTACTTGGTGGTTTCGCAGCAATGCCCAGTCATGGGGAGCTGAAACAATATATGCAGATACTCCTTTGGGAAGCATGTGGTTTCAATCCCCTGACTGGAAAGCGGCTGTCTGGTACATGTATCAATTAGGCAGTTGCTCCACTGTGGCCAGAAGGGACCAGGCCCTTAATCAGGAATTGACCCATTGTTGTAAGCATTCCCGGGCAACTGTGGCACAATTATATATAGTTCAAAGAACTTCAATTACATTGTGGGCTCAAACAGCAAATATTTTTTCCAAACAAGAAGTTGGCAAAAGTCCGTATGATTCTATTCCTTTGGATGAATTCGGAGATGACTCAATTGCTTATGTAAAAATGCCGGATGATTCTTTGGTTCATATAGATTCCGTGACCAATGCAGAGATTGAGAGCGTACTTTCAGAAAGAATTTATATCCGTTCTGTTTGTGATGATGAGGACCCTACCTTGATGCCAGTCAATGAGGCATTTAGATCAAATAGAAATGAATTTGAAATAATGGGGGCTGTGGATCTTTATGGGTCTTTGTTGACCGATCATCAAAGAAGAAACCCGATCGATCAAGTCAGGTGTCCCGAATTTGAAAGAGCTGTAGCAGAATTGCTTGAACAAGTAATGGTAACGGCCTCATTGTCTTTTTCCCAAGTTTATACAGATATGGAGATTATTTAATATGTTTGAACCACAAACAGTAAATTTGACAATATACCAGGGATCATCCTTTAAAAAGTCCTGGCAAATAACAGACGAGGATTCAGCAAATCCCATCGATCTCACCGGATACACGGCCAGAATGCAGATCCGGGGCAAGATTAAAGACACTGATCCCATCGTGGACCTTACCACCGAAAACGGGGGGATTACAATTTTGGTGGAAGCGGAGACAACGACCTTGTCACTTTATATTTCCGCTACGGATACCGCAGCTATCGAGGTTGCAAAGGGAGTATATGACCTTGAACTCATAGACACATCCGCAGATGTTTATCGGCTCATGGAAGGCAGCGTGACCGTTTCTAAGGAGGTGACAAGATGACCCAGATCCTATTTGATCCAAACGCTTCAATTGAAATCCTGCCGGTGACAGTCTCACAGGCAACAATTCTTGAAGTTAGTGCGGGCTTTGGTTCTTCTCTTTTCCAGACTTACCAGGATTATCTGACACTGGATGGAGGAAGGCCCAATGAAGTTATGACAAATATTGAACCTTTAGACGGAGGAAGACCATAATGGCTATACCTATTCAATTTAGAAAAGGCACTGCCGCAGAATGGGCCGATGCAGATCCGGTTCTTTTTGAAGGAGAGCTTGGCCTTCTTCTTTCAGACGATCCAGACACCCAGTTAATGAAAATGGGTGATGGAATCCTTAAATGGAGCGAACTCCCTTGGGCTTCTCGTGGTCCCAGGGGTTTTGATTTTGAATTTGAATGGACAGGCACAGTCCTTGGAGTGAAGACTACTGATGAAGAACTCTTTACAGAAGTCGATCTCAAGGGAGAGCAAGGCATCCAAGGAATTCAAGGCATCCAGGGCATCCAAGGTGTTCAAGGTCTTAAGGGCGATACAGGAGATCAAGGACTTAAAGGAGATACCGGAGATCAGGGCATTCAGGGCATTCAGGGTGTCAAGGGAGATACCGGGGATCAAGGTATCCAGGGTATCAAGGGTGATACTGGAAGCCAGGGAATTCAAGGAATCCAAGGAATCCAAGGCGAAACCGGGGACCCGGGGGCCATGACTGAAGGGAAAATATGGGTCGGGAATAGCGCGGGTCTTGCAGAAGAAAGAGACGCTTCCCCTATTGTTCTTTCCGGAACCGGAGATCCTCCATCGGTTGTTGGGCTTGCCGTTGGAACCCTATATTTTAAGCATGAATAAGGAGAATACAGACAATGATTTATGACCTACCATTAATCGGCAGCGCTGCGCGGGCTTCCTGGTATGCTCAACAGGACAATATATGTTCCGTCGAGGCAGATGTTTTTAAAAATCCCCACGAATTCCTTTTCATAGGGAATGCCGCCGCTCCAACCGCCGGAGCCCCATGGACGTTTACAATGGATTTTCAGTCAGCAATGGCTTTAGAGACATTCTACTGGCATATATACAGTACGGACGAACCGCCGAGTGATCTTAAAATTTATGGATCTGCAACAGGGGCATTTGCTGGGGAAGAAACTTTAATTGAAACACTAACCGGAATTGTCTCAACGTCATCCGACGAGTATGTTGCCTATGCGATAGGCACCCCGCAAAGCTTTAGATACTACATGTTTGAAATATTAAGTTTTGTGACCCCTTCAACCAAACCAAGTTATTTCTATGGAATCTCCTTTGAATTTGGAACAGGGGATTACACCTTTAACACAACGACGGAATACGTCGAACCTTTGAATAAAATAGAAGGCACAGGCTGGATCTATTGTTTAAGGGACGATGTGTACGGAACGGATTATGAGACACGTTGTAAGGCTTTGCTCTCCTTGTTTGTAGAAGATTTAGGCTGGGATGTTGACATCATAACGTATCCATCAAAACTGCTATTAAAATCGGATGGGTTAAATAATGATCAGCCTTGGGGATATGTTGTATGTGAAATAGTCAGCGCCGGTGAGTTGGATTTTCAAAAGGCTTACGGATACTGGGATGTTGCGGCAAAAACAGGTTCAATGCTCATAGCACAAGGCAGTTCTTATGCGTCAGATTATAGTAACGTGGAGGTACAAAATTCGGACCCATGGACTATGATTTGTCGGGGAAACAGAGACTTATTTCAACTGGTGGCGCCAAACCATGTAACGGGATCTTATGACAGAGGAATGTCTATGATGGGTCATTGGCCTCGTAATGCCGATCTTACCCCGGCACACACGACCTTTGTCGGTGCTGAGGTTGCGGCAACTGGCCCTAATATTTTAGTGGCCAGTTCTGCTGGCTTTGAAGTGGGTGGCTATTACATGATATGGGGAGCTGATGGAGAAGGTCAGGACTATGGTGTTCTATGTACCGCGATTCCAGATGCAACACATGTCACGATTGATTCTCTTCCAAGAAATTATTCCGCTGGGTCTTTCATTGGAAACTCCGTAATGAACTTTTTCAGGAAATCTGGGGCTATGTATAATCTTGGGCATGGGAAAAAAAGTGGTCTTGTTGAACCGACAACCGCTGATGTCTTTGAGTTTGAATATATGGGATACGGCTTTAGGATGCCTGATGGCATTCAAAACAAGAAAATATTGGCCCCTCTTATGGTTAGAAATAATGCCTCTGTTCAAGGCGGCATTTCTGTCCCGGATAAAATATTATGTGGTAATTATGATACCGACGCCCTGTATATGTACCTGATCGGAACAGTAAACCCGAGAGATATTGGAACAGTGACCAGTGCAGCCGCCAAGACTTTGACAGATACGGCCAAAGCTTGGACAATCAATGAACATGCAGGGCGCTACGCTTATATTTCTGCGGGAACTGGTTATTCTATTGCCGGGAATTTCATAAAGATCGTTTCAAATACGGCAGATACATTGACCGTGGAATACGATTGGATAGACGTCCTTGCAGTTGGTGACTCCTTTAGCATTGCAGATGAAATCTGGCAATCAGGAGTTGGCTATGATCTCATGGCTTTCAAGTGTGGGGGAGCGTAATAATGGCCTTTTCATATACAACCAGATATCCCAATGTCGGAGTTGATCGTTTTAAATTTGCTACAGATCCAATTCCTGATCCAACGGGGGATGCAATCGCCGCCGGACTCGTAAGGGATACCCGAGTGGTTTCTATGAAAACAGATAACCCACCGCCGGACATTTCAAAAAGATTACCTCGAATGAAGGTAATAGGAGGTTCATAAAATGGCTTTTTCACCTGCTATCCGGTTGGAATTTGAGTTTGATGACGTCCCCTTACCCTGGATTTTAAAAGAAGATGGATGGAAGAAGTGTAATGAAGGATACATTCTCTCTGAGGCTGGATGGTGCAAGATAGTTACGGGCTCAGTTGTGACAGACGATGGGCTGAAAGTCTTTAAAAACTAAGGCAGGAGAATTATGCTATTATTTACAGATGGCTTTGAAGGGATCAGACCCTCAGATATTGGGCGCAAATGGGGCCTTTCCGGATGGAGTTCATATACATACGAAGATGATAAGATCATGCTTTTAACGGGTTATGACACTTCGGTAAGCCCAAATCAATCGTATTCCAGAAGGGACGGGGGCAGGGCCTTATATAATAATAATTATTCTGCCTTGTCCTTAAAAACATATATAAGAAAATCAAGGACGGTCTTTGTAGGCTTTGGTTTCCGTCACCGTTCAGACCTGCACACACTCCGTGATCAGGTGATTAACTTTTATACAAGGACATTCCCCGGGGTCCCGGGTGAAATGTACGGCGTCAGGGAGGATACCCACGCCCTTGTCGCGACCTGTACCCTTTCTGTTAATGACGGAACAACTATAAATATCGTATGGACATTTCCGAGTGAATATTGCGCCAATGCCTACGGCCAATTAAATTCTAATACTCAGATAGGAAATGGGGACTGGCAATATTTTCAGCTTGGAATAACTCTTCACGGCAATAATCCAGGTGGAGCCCAGGCGTGGGTTGAAAATAGAATAGGCACCTATATCACAGACAAGATCGATAATATCTATACAGCCGCGCCGGATTCTGAAAACAGTTATTTTATTGATGCAGTTGAAATTGTTCTTGGCACCTATTCAAATATTGATGATGTCTATATTGCCAATGATGAAGGCAACGTCAACAATGATTTTCTTGGACCTATTTATATAAGAACAATTTTGCCAGAAACTCAGGGGTCATTAAATAGCGGCGTACCTGTCAATTCCAGTTTGGCAGATAGAGCCCAGCTTGTGAATACTGACATGATCGGCACATTTGAGACGATGCCGGCAATTCCTCCAACTCCTGATGAGGATCAACATTTTATGGCATGGGAAGATCCAAGGGCAATATATTTGAAACTTCCTAAGTCTGGTGACAAGCAGTTGTTTGACTTCTCAAACCCAAACTTTGCAGGATCAGAACCAAAATTTTTCGGTGCCATTGCATATATGATGTCAAGGCCTGGTTATTATGATCAGGGGCAAACTTCCATAAATCCGCTTATGAAAAGTGGGCTTGAATACGTTGATGCGACCGTGCCATTACGCAGGCCGTTGATGTATTTGTACAATAACGAATGGGAAATGCGACGGGGTGTTTTTGAAAACCCGGACGTCAATGAGGTTTCGGGCTATTTATCTGCCATCTGGAATCGAGACGCGCTTGCCAATGCCGAATTCGGCTTAGAAGTTATTCGGGCCGTCGATGACCCTGACTCTTATTTGCCTGAACTATTAAGAGTAACATACATATTTGATGATATCCTTGAAGAGAGTATGGATCTCCTGGATGTACCCAATAGATTTTGGGAAGAACTGATGGAGCTTACTCTTGATCTATCCTCAGCCGTTGAGCTTGATCTAACCTATGCCATATACGATGCTCTTGGCTTGTCTGATGATGATGGCACCATAGGTGTCAAAGGGACCAGGAAATATGTAAATAGTATTCTTTATCTCCATGATGAAATCCCGTGGACATACTTGTTTGTGCAGGATGAAATAGGTTTTGCTGATCAAGCACAAATCACATGGTTGCAAGTGATTGAAGAGGCCTTCAGTGCAATAGATACCGGATATCAATTCTGGGTTGAACAGTTCCAGGACGGTTTTGACATGGCAGATGTAGACAGCCTCAGTAAGGGATTTACAATCCTGGATGATTTAGGGATGACTGATTCTGTTAAAACAAATCAAGAATTAATAGAAGATGGCTTCCAGATGGATTCATCCTATATTTTTAGCGGGCATGAGCTGATTGCAGAAACCTTATATCCTGATTCAGTCTCTTTTGTAGGAATACATGAGCTGGTCCCGGAGATATTTGATTTAGAGGAAGAACACTATAATGGATGGTTTGTCGCGGTAATAAAAAACCAATTCAGCATTACTGACGAGGTATTAACTCAGCAATGGCGCCACGAATTCTTGCTTGGTCTTTGTATCAATAGCTGGCAGATAGAACCCATTGAGCAAGAATCCAATGAGGGTGACAGGACCGGTCAGTTTGCTTCAGAATATGAAGAAAGCTTAGATTAGGAGGAAACGATAGTGATTATCCTTTCAGAAAATTTTGATCAAGTGAAAGATACGGCTGATCTTGATGAGCTTTATGGCTACGAAGGAATTATTGGCAACAGCGGCTCCTACCCACCAATGGTGATTGCCCCTTCCGATGAATTTTTTAATGCTGAAACGTCAACCCCATTGGAATTAGGGGATCAACATAAACAATCCCTTTATGGTTATAAACAAACGAATAATCAGTTTTCCACGCCTCTTCTTCCTGATTCAAGGCGGCTTGTATTTGGGATATCTGTTGGCGGCCTTCAAATGAGAGACGGCGTTGCAGACGTTATCGCCGGGGGTGACATGCCATTCATGAAATGGACGAAAATGGATATAAAATTTGGGAATGGTATTATCAGTATGTGGGGGGATGACAATGTTTTGTTTATGATCTCTGTATATTACCGGAAAAATGGGACCATAGATATTCATTATGACAATATGGACGCGACCCTTACAGCAATTGCCCCGGACGAAGGTATCCCTATTAATAAATTCAGGAAAAATTTCCTTGAGTTTTACTCAGACTCAACCGGTGCCGAAAGCAGCAACGGAACGGTAAAGGTTGCCTTGAATGGTGTAACTATTGTCACAAAAGAAAATGTAATAAACAGCAATTATAATATTTGGAGTGGAAACCCTTCGGACCCTGGGTCATATTACAACAATGTTGCCGTTAAGTTCAGATTTCATACACTGGATTATTACCAGGCATATTATTCTTCCGTGAATTGGCTTATTGATCATTTCTATATATGCAACGAAGATGGTGGATACCATGATGACTTCCTGGGACCTGTTCATATCACAACCATGTATCCGGACCCGGCACAAACCGGGGATGTAAACAATTGGATTGGATATAAGAATCAAGTTAAAGCAGATCCTCTTATTGATCCAAACGCTTCCTTGGTTAATACCCCGGCCCTTGATTTTACAGAGGAAGCACAAGATTACATCGAAGCTGACGTCGAATTGTTGCAGGAATTGTATTATATGAAAAATAATATAGCTCCTGGTCCGATAAGTTTGAGCAATCCAATTGCAGTCAATTTCACAACTTTCATTAAACATATTTTTAGTTATGATAGCGAAGATTTTGACAAAGGCCTTGTGGCTTTGACTAAGCCTTCAGGCAATATTATTTCCAGGGAAACCGGCAGTAAGATTTCAGTCGATCAGCACACATATAAACCATTGGACCTTTATTATGGGGTGGTTCCTAATCTTGCCGTGGACTGGACATGGGAGATGTTAGACGGGACTCAGTTCGGTTTTGAATCCACACAACTTGTACACCAATTATTTTTAGATGACTCTATTGGTTTGTCCGAAATCGTCACGGAGGCTTAAATGACTGTATATCAGGATCAGGTAGAAGATTATTTGTGGTATGCCACTTATATGCAGGGCAATGTCAATATTGCTGGCTTGGTCTATGACGACCTTTTGTATGAATATCTTGACTCTGTTGATGTTGCATACACTGTGAACGTCGATATGATCGAAGAGTCACTTGCTCTAACAGAATCTTTTGATCCGCACCATTTTATGTTTTTAGAAGAATTTCTTGATTTCAATGAGGTCTTTGGATTCCCCTCCAGGATAAAGCAGGTTGCAATTAATGTGATTCATGAGCCCATTGTTTCACCCGTGGATCTTTGTCATATGTCCATTGATATTATTCACGGCGTCGATACTTATTGGGAAGAAATTGGGGACAACGTACACTTTCCAACAGATGGAACGGCAACCGTTGGCCTTGCATTTTGGGATACTCTTTTCGAGAGCCTTGACCTGGAATTTGAAATGGCGCCCGGCACCCCTGGTGTTTGGAAAGCTGTTTATCCTGTATCCTCAGATATTGTCAATATGAGACATGAAGTAGATGCCCTATGGTATTTCAATAATCTATCAGATGAAAAACTGTTTACATACGATAATGTGGCCTTTGGCTGGCATCATTTAGTAGAAATGGGCATTGTGATCACGGATAATGTACAAAGGCATCTCGGATTCAAAGCCCTCGAACATCTTTTTTTCAATGGCAGATCTGAGGTTTCCTGGTTTGGAAATAATTACCTTCAAGACAATTTGTTTATTTATGATGACAGTAAAGGCGTTTATGGGTTTGACGAACAGGCCTTTGAATCTTTACTTCTTGACGAAAGCCTTTCTGCTCCATTCATTGAAAAACTTACAGAGCTTTTTACCGCAGTGGATGAATTCACCGATACTGGTGTCGCTGGAAATTATACCGAAAACATATCCGAAGTTTTGGAAATAAATGGGAGTGTAATTTAATGGGACTTGTTCTTAATTTTACCATTTTAGAAGAAATGGCTTTGTCCGGAGAAAGTTCTAAATTAACCACAACCGCTTTGATAGCGGAAGATCAGCTCCCGATTGAGGATACGGCAGCACCTACGAACGATGTCATGTTTTTAATTGAAGATGGGATCACAATAATCGATAGCAGTCTTAATTCAGCAATTTCAATAGACCTGATTGAGGACTCTATTATAAATGCTGATTCGTCATTATTCAATCATTCCCTGCCATTCATAGTGGATGAATCTTTTGCCATTGATATCAATGGATATATTCAGGGAGTTTTTTCTCCTGTTGTCATGGATTCCTTGAATGTTTTAGCTGGCATCCTTTTGGACGAAGCCCCATATTTAATTCTTTCTCTTGATACGGAAAAGCTTTTGCCGTCTATCCACAGCTTACCTTTCTTTAATTCTTTTATTGAGTTTGATGGAGAAATATACGGATTAAATGAAAATGGTTTATTTAAGTTTACAGGGGATACCGATGATGGGCAAACAATTCACACCGGTGTTGTCTGGAACAAAACCAATTTTGGACTTCCACGCAGTAAACGAATTAGAGCGGCCTTTGTAGACGGGATCATTGATAAGACTGTCCTGCAAGCCACAACAAGTTCCGGGTCAGCCATTTGTACTTTAAGAAAGAATAAAATCCCTGTCGGCAGGAATCTTTATGGCCGCGACTGGGAGATCAGGTTAGCTGAGTTTGAAAGGCTTGAATTATTTGAAATAATCCCGGTTCTTTTAAGGAGATAGCAGTATGAGCCAAATTTCAGAAGGGTCTGAATGGTATAGAGGGAAAACTCCTATCATTGAGGATTTTGTCAGCCAACGGCAGGGGCTATTGAATAATGTTGCCTCTCGTAATTTTACCGCAGTCCCTGGACATCTTATTGGTGGCGCCACTATTTTGGAGCTGAACATTAAACAGGCATTGTCCGGCCTGAATTATGATATCACGGCCCGGGCCATTGAGCGTGAGCTTTCACAACAGGGGATAGACTATGACCTTTTATACAAAGAATCTGTCACTGTTTGGGAGATTGAAAAGGCTGGGCTCCTGGACGCTCTTACCCGGGAACTGGCATACAATCAGTCGGTAATGGATGGTAACGAGCAGGCCCTTGCTGCCCTGGCCGTTGAGGTTGGGTTAAGGCAAATAGCAATCCTTAATGCCAAAACTCTCCTTGAAATTGAAACAGAAGAATTAAAAAAAGAGATTGTTGAGAATCAAGGACAGACATTCCCATATGAAGTGCAGCTGGCAGAGCAGAAACTTGTAACCGCCCAAAAAAAGCTTGGGATCATCCCATACCTTCAGGATCTCATAACCGCCGAAGAAAGTTTGGTCACGGCTGAAACGGCCAATCTTGCGCTTAGTGAAGATTTAATTGATGAAAGACTGTCACATGTTTTTATTAAAGAACAAATAGCAGGCCTGAAAGAATATTTATTAACGATTAAGGACGCTTTGACTTCCACAAGCTTGGGCGTTGCGGAAAAAAAATTGGCGTTGGCTTCCGCAAGGAATGAATATGAAATAAAAGCCCAAGGGAAAATTACTCCTACGAATAACCTTGTGACCGCCATGACTGAATTAAACACGGCAATGCAATTGTATGTCACAAAAAAAGGAGAGCTGGTTGTCCCATACCTGGCGCGGGCCACAAAGATAGCGGAACTGGTTGCACCGGCAACCGCATATTCCGCCGCTTTACTTGCTACACTTCCGTACATTGTCGCGCTGGCTACAAAAAGAGCAGATCTGGTTACTCCGAGCTTGGCAAAGGCAGCGGCGCTTGCCTTATTGATAGCACCATTACAGGCCAAAGCAGCAAAAACATTATTATATGCCGCCGAACTTACTAAACAGAACTTGATTGAACAGGATATCAAAAATATAGCCAAAGACATTGAGAACCTTAAAAAAGACGGGATTGATGCAGACCTGGAAGTTTTACAGAAAAGACTTTCTGAGGGTGATTATCAAAAGGCCTTGCTTGAGGCCAATGTTATTTTAAATACTTTATCAGAAAATAATAAAGCAGACCTTATGGCCTTGAAGGCCACCCAGACCATTGAGTATGTGACCGAAAAAGAAGAAGGTCAGACGGCTGTAGTTGTCAAAGAAAAAGAAGCTGCAACAGGTCAAGTGGATAGTCATTATGAGGTTGCTCAAATCAGAATGGATACACGATTGGATAGTACAAGAACCACCACAGGGGCCAGGTCTGGTACAAATGGTAGCATTGAAAGGATTGGCAGGCTTCGGGCCTCCGAGCGGAAACAAACGGCAGATATAGCCGCAGCCGCAAAAATAACAAGTACATTGATTCACCAAATCAGTTAAGGAGCGATCATGACTGTTGAAAATATTTTGACAAGGTTCAGGTTAAGAGAAGATCGCATGTGGACCCCTTTTTCCAATTGTTTTATTGGGGCCCATGATACGCAGAGAAGAACCGTTTTATTCGGCTTGTATGCCAGTGGATTTGAAAATGGGTTTGTATATCTTACGGAAATCTCAACGGAAAGGTTGCTGCAAATCGTCGCGCAGTATGATTCAAACATGGCCGCGCTTGATGCTGATCAGCAAAGAACAGTCCTTGAAATCGCTGCTAAAAAGTATATGGACCTCTTGGGACAACAAATCCATGCACAAAAAATGGATGTTCTACATTCAAAGATTAAGGCAGAGGAATTGGAGTTTGACGCTAAAGAAGCGGCCTTGGAGGCGGATGAAAAAGCCATAGAAACATTACGGGAAAAACTTCTCCAGGCACAGACAAAAGCAATTGCAGACATCGCTATCATTGAAGCCAAAATAAGTGAAGAGACAATCAAACAGAATTATGTTGAAGTTGATATCCTTGAAAAAGAGCTTGCAGTAACGAAAACAGAGCTTAAAACTTCTCAGGCTGGGATTAGAGGCTTGGAAATACAGTTGGATATTCAGAATGAGGCCACCAAACAATTAGAATATTCCGTTGACCGGCATAATTATCAACAGCAAATAGATTTGGTCCCGGAAGATGCAAAGGATCTTGAAGCCGCTGGCTTAAGCCTGGATGCCCAGATATTGGGTTCTGCAACGGATAAAAGCTTATTGGATGCAGGAATTGCAGAAATTCAAAATCGAACGGCCAATACACTTATCGATGTCGTATCGAAGGGCGTTGATACTTCTCTCCTTGACGTTGATATTGCAAAGGCAAACCTTGATATTGCTATGACCGATGTAGAAATCGAAAAGCTTAAAACAAAAACGGCCTATGAAACAGCCAAAAAAACTGACTTGCAGACAGATACAGCACTGGTAGATGTTAAAATTGCTCAACTGCAATTAGATACAGACAAGGCGGGCGTGCAATTATCTGAAATAGGCGTTGATATGGCCATGCTTGATACAAAGATGCTTAGGACGACACTCTTGGGCCTTGATAAGGAGATTATCCAGATCCGGGAAAACAACATGGCTTATGAAATCCCGAGCAAAAAACAGGCTCAACTTGATCTTATTTCAAAACAAATTGAAGTGTTAGAGGCCAAGATAACCGCATCTGAAGCGTACAAAGTTCTTGAAACATCTATGCAGCTTTCCAGGACAGACAAACAAAATGCTGAACATGATTATCGAATGGGCATCGCCGTCTTGGATGAAGACCTTTCCCTCCATAGAGCAGATGTTAAAATTTTAGGGTATTCAAAAGATGTTGATATCGCAAACGAGCAACAAGATTTTCAGGAAGACGGAGATGAGGAACAAATTAAAATTCCTTTGGCTCAGATTGAAGCTGCAAGCGATTCTAAAAACGCGGCCATAGATGCAGCCAAAACCATGGCAACTGCCAATATAATCAACACACTGGCACATCAAATAGGAACATCGTAAATGGAAAACCTTTGGTCAAAAGGAATAGAAACTGCTTCAGGCGTTGATTTATCCAAAGAAGGGCAAATGTCCGGATCTTTGTCTAATCGCCTGGTCCAGCTATTCAGGATGGCAAATGAAACCAAAGGGTTTACTTATGCCCCTATTGCCGTTGACCCTGGGGATTATATTCGGATTGGAGACGATGGGACGCCGGGCCTGGCATTATCCCTGCCAATTGCTTATGACGTCTGGTATCTGTGGAAAACGGTTAATGTTCTTTCTGATAATGAAGAAGATCAGCTTCTTTTTGCTCAATTAGTTTTAGATCCATTATTAACCAGGCTTGGAGGGATTACGCCGATTAGAATGGTGCCTAAAGAAGTGTTGGCGCCAGATCCAAACTCATTATTTCCAATAGACCCACCGGACCTTACTTTTTTCCAGGACAAGGGGTTCTATTTTGTAAAGGAAATGCGGTTTGAAACTTTTATTAAAGATCGATCACCTGAATACCCATCACCAGGGCCTCAAAGAATTACCCAAGATGGAATGGATAAACAGGGCATGGGGCAGGGCGACGTTTATGCAGGATACCTTGCTTTCCCGGTCGGTTCTCTTGGAGTCATGGAAACTATATCTTTTGTTTGTGACAGTCTCCTGGATGTTATTGAGAAAGATGGCCAGGAATATGACGGTACCTACGATGCTGTTTCAGGCAATGGCCTGCTTCCCCCTGTTGAATCACAGGCGGGCCAATGCAAGGGATTATTATTATATGACGAGGCGTATCTTAGAACCTGCATCGATGCCGAATACCCGGCAGCCGAAATGCAAGGCCAGTCTTCTATTGCCCCTCATAATTGGTTAAGGCTTTGGCTTGATAAGGAAAATACTTATCCGATCCCCGGAGAGTTTGTCGGGATCACTGTAAAACCCCTGGCTGTTCCACCCCATTGCTGGTGGTTCCAGGAAACAAGCCCGCTGCTTTATTCCGGGAACTGGTTTGAAACCGATTATTACACATCCGGTATTGTTCTGGCCGTTATTAAAAATACTGATGAAGGGCACTATGAAGCATCTGAAGTGTCTGACGAACATTCGCAAAGAACCGGGTACGGTGATTATATCGTTTCTGTGGGTGACGTATTCCTGCTTCCTGGAATTGGCAACATATACAAGGTTCGTGTGAAAGATCAGGATTTATATCTGAAAAGCACTGACTTTAAAGAATACCAGGCCAATGAAAGGGTGGCCATTGCCAAAGGTATCGGCATTAATATTAACAATTTTAACTGGACCCAGCTTACGCCCGGGAAAATGATCCCAGGAGAAACCGTGGACAGCAGACAGGATTATGATTTGGTTATGTCCGGTCAGTTATTTGAAATTAATTCAACATGGGTGATAGCACCCATCACATTTTATGAGGATAAAACATGAATTTGAATTCGGTGTTAGACCAGGCATGGGATTTTTTGGAGGAATCTTTAAAACAGAAACAGACAAATGCCAAAATGGAGAATGACAGGCTGACACAGCTCGGGCTTGAACAGGAAAAAACCAAGAGGATGAACATGTCTTCACAGGAAAAAATTCAGAGGCTTATGAATAAAGGCCTTATTGATAGACAAGAACTTGTGAATTCCGGAGCATTGTCACATCAGCAGCTTCAAAATTCCGGGCTCATGGATAAAACCGAACTTGAAGGCCAAAACAAGCTTGAAGGACAAAGATTGATGAATACGGGTGCCACCGATGTTGAAAAGGAACGGGGTGCCTGGGATTATAAAAGGTCAAAGCTTGATGCTGATACTGATTTAAAGGTTGAGGCATCAAAAAGCAGAACCGCAAGGGAAAAGTCCAATTTTGTTTTAGATGAGTATGGAGCCGATGGTGTTAAGATTGGTCAAAAACTTGCCAACCCATACAAAAATGCGATTGGCAGGTCTGACCCGGAAGAAATTGACAACGACAATCAGATTGATAAACTTTATGGTGCAGAAAAGAAATTGCCACTATCGTCATCCGGTTCCACGCAAGACCCGCTCCCTGGAGATATGTCATCCATGGGGAGACATACAAATTCCCGATCATTGCAGCAAACAACCAACCATCCAGGGATCTCCAATCCGGCAATTGGTAAAACTCCGCTTGTCGGGTCATATGAAGACAAGAAAAAAAGATCTTTTAATCAACCACAAAGAAGGATGTTCTCATAATGGCTGCTTTGTCAGACCGGACCATTAGATATTATCATGATTTAATAAATGATAATCCTGAAAGAGATAGGACAGCTCTTGTTGAGGGGATTAAACATTTCCATAGAAAAGGCAATGAGACACAGTTTTATCCTACAGTTAATAAGCTGGAATATGAAGGTCGGAAAAAAATGGATCTTCAGGAAGAACAGGTCCGGGAAAAGAAAGATAGTGAACCCGGAGATATAATGACCGGCCTGAAACGTGGGGTTCAAACAAGTCAGGCCATGTTATACGGGTCAACGGCTTTGGTTGGTCGTGCCATGGAAGGTGCCGGTATGGATAATGCCGGTGCCGCCACGAAAGAGTGGGGGTTAAAAGGCTATCAGAGGAATATGGCCGAATCTGAAAAGTATAAGGCTAAATATAGTTTTAAAGATGTCTATACCGGGAAAACTGGTTTTGGAGGGGCAATTGATTGGGCACAAGGTACTCTTGGCGAACTGGCTCCCTCCATGGCTGAGGCTGCCGTTGGAACCTTGATAGGAACTCTGGCCGCTCCTGGAGCCGGAACTGCTATTGGTGCATTTGGGGCAAGGACTCTTTTAAAGAAGAGCATTAATAAATTAACCAAAGAGGCAATTGAATCAGGTGTTAAAGGTGTAACAGAATCCCAGCTCAAAAAGCAGATCACTGGCCAGGCATTGAAAAAGTTAGGTGGCAGGATCGGTATGGGTGCTGCTGTTATGCCTTTGGAAACTGGTGGTATGTACGCAGGTCTGCTTGAAGAACATGGGGTGGATGCTCCTTTTACAGCCTTGCTATTTGGTGCAGCGGCTACGTCTCTTGAGTTCTTTGGCGGCAATTCAAGGCTTATTGACAACCTTGTGGGAGCTATAGGAAAAGGCCAGAGCGGTTTAATAAAGAGAACTGCAAAAGAAATCTTAAAAGGTGTTCCGGAAGAGGCTTTCCAGGAAGGTGCCCAGGAAATTATGAGCATCTTGAATACCGTTGTTAATACAGATGAAAAATTGCTTACAGTTAAAAATTTTGAATCTATTGTCGAATCCGCTGCCGCAGGTGCAGTAGGTGGCGGTGCTGGTGCAGTTGTATCCGGTGTATTATCCAAGGGTTCAAAAGACAAGGGTACGGATAAAGAAGATGGGGATGATACCAAAGGTCCGTCCGATGCTGAAAAGATACTCATGGATGAAGAGGATCTCGGAAAGTCAGCCGAGGATTTTTTAAAAGATGACATCATGGAACACGAGGATGATGTCCGGGCAGCCTCTGAATTCACTGATGAAGAACTTGACCAGGTTATCAGCAAACCTGATGATGCAGACATTGCAAAAAAAGAGGAAAAACCTTCTGAAAAAATTTCATCCGGACAGACAGTATCATGGGTGAATTCTTCGGGGAAAATAATTACCGGCACAGTTGATTCCCTTGGTGCAAATGCCGCTTCCGTTAACGGTAAAGATGGGAAAAAATATCGGATAGGTGTGGATAAATTTAATATTCAGGATGCCAAAGATCAGGGCGAAACTCTTTTGAAAGATGATGTTCCTGAAACAGATTTTACAAATAAGACCGAACCAGGAAAAATTAATGCAGTAAAGAAAGCTATCAGTAAAACAGAAAATGGAGATCCCCAGGTTGAAAAAACGCCTTTAGAACAAAAAGAGATTTCCCTTTCTCCTGATCAGGGTGAAAATAAACTGCCCGATGAATTTTCTCCTGGTAAAACTGTTTCCTGGGAAACCAAAAAAGGCAAAGAAATCTTTGCCACTCTCGTAAGAAGAGACAAAAATGATAGATGGCATGTGGAAAAATCAGATGGCAAAAAGGCTATTGTTGCTCAGAAAATTTTGACCATATCTGATAATTTAATCAATTCCGACAAAAAAGCCCCGATAGACGCCAGGCTGCCGCAAATGCCAAATTCAAAAGAAGAATCAGAACCCTGGGAAATGAGCCAGAAAGAATGGACGGACGGCCATATAAAGTCACCCGCTATGCACAAAGATCATGTAAAAAAAGCCATTCAAGACGGCAAGATCAAATCCCATCTTGATTATCCCGAATTGACGGTAAAAGAAAGCCAGATATCCGGCCAAAAGGATAAGCCAGAATCGATAAAAACACCTGAACGCAAACCAGGCATAAAGGGCGGCAATGGCAAGGCGTTCCTTAACGATAATTCAGAAATAGAATTTGTTTATGAAATAATTGACTCAAAAGATCTTGTCACATCTCATGATGATAATATGGCAGTCAACCCAGAGTTCCCTGCAGAACTGCAGCCAAGGGAAAGAAGCCGTAAAGCATCACTGATGCAGGTAGAAAGTATGGCAGCAAAACTCAATCCAGAAAGATTAGGATCAAGCTCAAGCGTATCTCAGGGTGCACCTATCGTTGGCGGTTTAAATATAGTTGAGTCTGGAAACGGTAGAGTGCTTGCAATCAGGAAAGCTTATTCCGGTAAGTCTGGAAAACAATATAAGAACTGGCTTATTTCCAAGGCCATGGATTTTGGTGTTACAGATCCCGCATTGAATAAAATTAAAAATCCGGTACTGGTCAGGAGAAGGACAACTAAGATAGATGACCTTGCCAAGTTTACTCAAAAAGCGAATGAAGCAGATACGGCCAAGTTAAGTTCAACCGAGCAGGCTGTTGTGGATGGAGGTAATTTAACCTCAGATGATTTGTCAACATTCCGTCCATCCCAGGACGGGGATCTGACCGCTGCAACAAACAAGGTTTTTATTGACCGATTCTTGGGCAAAATGAGTCCAGAAGAGCAGTCAGGATATCTCACTGAAGATGGCAGAGCAAACAAACAGCTTGTTGATAGAATGCAGGCCTCCATTTTTCAAAAGGCATATGGGTCAGACGAATTATTGAAAATGGCGGCAGAAGAAGCAGACCCGGATATAAAAAATATTCTTAACGGCATGACAGCCGCTGCAACAGAATTTGCGAAAGCAAAAGGATTGGATGAGGAAATTGCAGATCAGGTTATTATTGATGACCTTATTAAGGGCATATTGTATCTCAGGCAAGCTCAAAAGGAATACCCGAACCTTAAATCGAGCAAGGGCGGTACAAAAGCCCAGGCGCAATTATCGCAAGCGCTTGCCCAACAAGATATGTTCAATTCCGAGATATCAGAGGATGTCAAACAAATATCATCTTTCCTGGCGGAGAATATCAGGAGCGGAAAAAGAATAGGAGAATTTATTTCGGCTCTTGGAAATTATTTAAGAAAAGGCATTTCTGACTTGAAACAAATGGATATTTTTGAGAAAAAAGAGGGGTTAAGTTCTTCTATACTAATCAGCAAAGCTTTAAAAAAACTGGAGAAAAAATATGAAGACAAACAAAGAAATCTTTTTAGCCAACAAATTATCCGAGAGCCAGAAAAGCCGTTTTATGGAACTGATCATGAAGCAGGCAATGGACAAGGCAAACAGGAAAGATATTCCAGACGAACCTCTTCTGAAGATGCCAAAGAAACCCAAGTAAAGGAGCCGACAAGTGAAGCACCCAAACAACTTGATTTATTTGAATATCAAGCAGCACAACTGCCTAAGATCAGGATCACGGGCAAGCTGCGAACCAAACAGGAAGTATCAACTACCTTTGCAGGAAGAGTGGATATTGCCGAAACCGGCTACATTATACAAAGTCCACAAGACGCAGCCACATTCTTATCCCACCTTGTTGTAGAACCTCACGAAAACGCATACTTCCTATCGCTGGATGAAGACGGAAAAGTCCTTGAAGTTATTAGACACGCCATAGGGGTCAAAGGCTCAAGCCCCATAGATTCCATATCTGCAATTGGTAGATCCTTTAATCTTGGTGGTGTCAAGCGCATCGTTTTTCTTCATAACCATCCTTCCAACAAAACAGAACCTTCTCCCTCTGACAAAAATATCATAATTCAACTGAGTGATATCGCTGCCCTGCGAAAGATAGATATCATCCCTATGATAATTGGGAATATGGAGTTTGCGACATTTGATAAATATGGAAATACATCTGCCCCGACACCTATCAAGGATACTGTTAGTAAAATAGATGTCCCAATCAGGGAAAGGATATTCACAAAACGGGTAAAAAGAACTGACCCTGTGTTCCAAGGCCATGATGATGCGGTTAAAAGATTTAAAGACGAAGAAGACGGGTTTTTGCTTCTTAATTCCAGCAATCAGGAAGTGGGGTTCCTGCCTTTCCCGTCCGGTCTTGAGCAGAGAGAAATTACAGCCAGACTCTTAGCCGCTATAGAGAAAACAAATGCAACCTCCATACTTATAAATAATAAACCGCCTGCCAACGCAACCGGGAGAGAGGATTTTTTTGAACGACTGTCCGATGCTCTACTTGATAATGGTGTATCTCTTTTTGATATTTTTTCTTACACAAAAACAGGCCATGTCAAAAACAACCCGCAGGATATCAGAAGAGATCCTTATTTCTCCATGGAGCAAATGAATCGGTCAGGGATACAGTTCTCCACAGTTTCATACGATGAATTAACCGCTGCCCAAAAAAAATTATACAACAAACGTCTAAAAGAATTGCCAGAAGAAGTTTCTGTCCAGATACAATCGAATATAAAGAAATTTAAAGGCACTTCTTGGGAAAAGCAGGCCACTGCTGGGTTGCTGGTCAGGCAGGGGATAAATGATTTGTTATCAGGAAAAGACACGAATGATGAAAACCTCAAAAAGTCTTCTATTGTTAAAGAAATTAAAAAGAACGGTGAAGAAGGTATTTGGAATTATATAATTTCAAAACCGAGTGGTATGATAGGGCATCCTGTAAAACCAGTAAACAGCATCAATAGTTCGTTTTCCAATTGCAACCCGTCAAAAGCGTGTGCCAAATTCTGTTATGCCACAAAAGGGCATTATGTTTATGCTTCAAACATTATTTCTGGGGAAGTGACAAATTGGGCGATTGAAAAAGATCCTGTCCGGGCAGCGAACATTGCAGCCAATCATTATACAGTGATGCTTGATTTTAAGCTTAAAAAAGCGTTGAGGCTCCTTGATAAAGGGGACTTAGGCTTGAATTGGATTCCGTTTATAAAACAGCTTAACATTAGAGGAATCCGGGTCCAGGTTTTTTCAAAGCGGCCTGAGTTGTTAAGCCAGGTGCCAAAGCAGAATTTACGGTTGCTTTCGATAGATGAAACTAACCACAAGTTGGCGGATCAAAATCCGGAGCTTCAGGTTGCATACGCCTATGATGGTAGCCAGAAAAGTATAGATTGGTTAGTCTCGCATAAAGACCAAATTCAATTGATTCTACCGGTTAAAATTGGTAGAAAGGTTCTAAACGAAGAAAAACTTAAAGCATTGCCTGCCTGGGCAAAAAGAAGATGTTGCCCTGTTAATTCAGGGGCAAAAAAGATTAAATCAAAAGACAATATTGCCGGGTGGACTTGCGCTCAATGCGACAAAGACGGCGGCATTGGATGTTTCAGGGGTCAATCTACCGCTACTGTGATGGCAGCAGAGGCCCCGCTGACAATAGAAGGAGCGAATAAATATGGAAAAGAAATCCGACAGCTTGCAGACCGACTCCCCGAAGAAAGTAGACAGGCATTTTTTGAGGACTTGGATGTACTCTTATCTCAAGTACGGGAGGGTATCAACCCCGAGTCAGAGGAAAGATACCAGGGACAGGCTGGTCAAATTTCTCAACAGCAAGTAATCCCAAAATTCCAATCCGACCAAACCCCCGGTCAAGGTGTAACCCTAAAGGATATCCAATCCGTTTTCAAAGGCCAGGACGTTTTCATATCCCCTGACAATAGTATTTCAATCCGTCTTAAAAACGGTCATGGAGTGCATATTTTAAACGCCACTCAAATGTCCGAGGGAGTTACCCAATACGCCATAGAATCTGGCAGGATGGACGAAAATGGCATTATCCTTGGCACAACCGTTGGCGACACCATCACCTTGAATCAGGATTATGCCGACAAGAAAACTTTAAACCATGAAACCTATCATGTCCTGACCAATCTGGGCATGATTACCGAGTCAGACCGCATGGTGCTTAACGGCAAGCTAAACTCATTCAACAAAAAAGGCAGACTCAATTTTAAATTCAGCAAACACGCTGACAAAATCATTGCAAAAGAAGAAAATGAAGCAAATTTGATCTCTCAGTTCCTGGCTGAAAGAGAGCAGTTCCGAGGGACAGCCTTTGGCCGGGTGCTGCAAAAGATAGCTGATTTTTTGGATGGTCTTCTTCATATAGGCAGAATGTCTGCCACTAAGCTGGCAAGGGAAGTGGAGTCTGGAAAGATTTTTAAGAGAGAGGGCCTTCAGGGAGAATCAAAAAAAAGCAAATTACAAACATCTGATGATTTCAATAAGGAACCTGGATCAAAAGTTTCCAAAATAACGGCCCGATTTAACAAAAAAGGTGCCGGATACGAATCTGATCAATTCAAGGACATTTTACCAAAGAGTGTTGCTAAGGCTATGCAGAAAGGCCGTGGTATTAAAAAGTCCACCCTGCTTGAAAAATTTCGTAATTTCAAAACAGATATGAAAATGGAAATGGATCATTTCCCAGAGCTTACCAGAATGGAACCTGGCAAACAGCGATCATCCGCCAGAGAAATTTTGCGAAGGCACCAGGATATTTCCAATATTGTCCAGGATAAAGCTGCAAGGAAAATGTCTGGAATGCTGAATAATCTTGACAAGCGGGAGTACGATATGTTTGCCATGGAGCTGATTTTAGGGGATGAGGTCCGGTCTATTAATGATGGGCTCAGGACAGATTATAACCTGCCATGGGGATTTGAAAGTATGGACCAGGTGATTGAATCCCATAAAAAAATTCAAAACATTAACAGGAAAAATAAAACAGTGGCCAAGGCCATTGAAGATCGCCGTAAATTTCACAAAGGTCTTGCCCGAGATCTGGTTAAATACGGAGTCATGAAAAAGGAAATCTTGAAATCTGGTGATTATTTCCACCATCAAATTCTTTTGTACTGGAATGAAAAGGCGGCAGAACATCATAAAGGCATGGGCACGTCATCCAGTGAAATCAGAACCAAATGGCGGCCATGGATGACAGCCCGTAAAGGGTCCCCCTTAGAATATAATACCGAATACATGGAAGCAGAGTACATTGCCACATCACAACAAATGGCTTTGATAGAAACGGCAAAAAACCTGGCTCAGATTAAAAAAGAAAATGATATTCTCAGGGATTTAAAACAGCAAGCCAAAGCGGAAAATAAGGCGATCTATGATAAATGGGTTGCCCTGCAGACAAAAAATAATTTCAATTTTGAAGACCCGGCAAAGCCTCATGTAATAAAAATAGCCATGGGTTTTTCTAATCTTGTCCAGGCAGTAAAAACAGGTGAAATAACCTATGATAGTGAATTCCAGGATGTTGTTGATGCTATTTTGATAGCAGGCCAAGAACGTAAAATAAACAAAGAAGCCTGGATGGAAGCGGTTGACGACAATCCAAGAGCAGGGTTGGCTATCAATCACCCCAGATTGTTTCCTTTTTTATCTCATCTTCTTGAAAAACAGCATCAAGGCTCTATGTATGCGGCCATGATTTACAAAGGGATCAAAGGCCGTGACCGGGTTGTGAAAGAAGTCCTTGGAAAGAGTTTTAAAACCTGGAAACAAATTATCCCAAAAGGATATAAGGAATGGAAGCCAGACCCGAAGAAGGGTGCCTTCTTTGTGAATTCCATCACTGATCAGGTGCTTCAAAATGTTTTGGCAGGAGAAAAGACCCTGGAAGATAAAGATGTCAGAAAAGTTCTGGCCAGGGGCAATCCTCCTATTTGGATTTTACCCGAAGGATTGGCCGATACCATGGATAATCTGAAGCCGCATAATACAGAGGGACGGTTAGCAAGAACTTCGGAAGTAGCCATGGCCGCATGGAAACAGTATATCCTTTTGAATCCATTCTCGGCCCTTAAATATAACATCAATAATATGTCAGGCGATTTGGATATTGTTCTTGCTTATCGACCTGAGATTGCAAACCCAAATGCTTTAAAGAAATCCCTTGGTGATCTGATCAATTGGTCCCGGTATAAAAAATTAAATCCGCAATTAAAAATCGAACTGGAAGAGGCCCAGAAATATGGTGTTATAGGCAGCGGTTTCGCTGTTCAGGAAGTAACCGACACCATGAAGATAATGACAACTAATACTTTTGTAAAAGATATCCTCACAGAAGAAAAGTTAGGACTTGCGGCATCATATTGGAAGCACGTTAAAAATGCTTCACAGACAAGGGAAAATATTCTCCGGCTGGCAGCTTTTCGATGGTTTAAAAAACAACTTGAATCCGGGATAAGCATTTATGGAGTCAGTAAGATCGATGATATCAATAATCTTGTTGACCAGGGGAAAACAATAGAAGCCGCGGCCAAACTTGCAAGAGAACTCCTGGGTGATTATGGAAATATTTCCCGGCATGGGGAATTTATCCGGAGAAGGATGATTCCGTTCTATTCCTGGATGGAAATCAATGCCCCCCGGTATGTTTATCTCATGAAAAATCTTAAATATGAAGGGGAAACCACCAACCGATTAAGTTTTACCTTTGCCCGGCGCGGGGTTGTTTTTGTGGCTAAAGCCTCCATGCTTGCCGGGGCTGTTATGATATTCAACACCCTTATGTTCCCGGATGAACTGGAAGAACTGGGGCCGGAAAAAAGGCGACAGATGCACCTGATACTTGGCAGACGGGAAGATGGTTCCATCATTACATTGAAGTTTCAAGGGGCTCTATCAGATGCCTTGTCATGGTTTGCAAAAGAAGACCTTCCTTCTGATATTAAGGACTTGATGCAAGGCAAATCAACAATTCAAGAACAATTAATGGATATTCCAAAGGCTGTTCTTAATAAAACAGTTAGCAGCATTAGACCGGATGTGAAGATGTTATTTGAAACCTTGACCGGATCTTCAACGTATCCGGATGCAACATCACCTAAGCCGATTCGCGACAAAGTGGAGAATATCTTAAAGACATTCAAACTTGATATCTTTTATAGGAAAGCCATGGGGCGGCCTGGCCGTGGAAAGGACATGGCCGAACATTTCCTCAGTGACCTTTTGAATCTTATCACATACACAACAGAGCCCGGAGTACAGGCCTATTATGATACACGCAAACTTGTTTTTACATGGAAAGAAAAGAACGGGTTTGAGTCTGGTGGAGGGAAACCGACAAAAAAAGGGAATGCATTTTATTATTACCGGCAAGCCTTGAAATATGGTGATCTGGTTTCAGCAAAAAAATATCTACAAAAATATTATGACTTAGGCGGAACCGCAAAAGGCAAAAAAAGCGCCATCAGACTTGCCCATCCATTGGCAGGGATTAAAAAAATGGATCGCTATGAATTCAAAAAGACATTATTGCCGGCAGAGAAGAAACGATTAGAGCATGCCATCAAATGGTACATAAAAACATATGTTGAAAAAGGAAGGGGGGTTTCCAATTGATCACACCACATCCTTCCAAAAATTTTGTGTTTCAGGGGCATGGGCAAAGTGCAAGGAGGAGTTTGTCTGCCTGGGGGAGGCATGGAAAGCAATCAAAGAGGTTTATGTTTTAAAAAATGGGGTTTGGGTTAAAACCAAAAATTAGAAAAGGAACTGCATGATGTTTCCCTGGATAACAGCAATACAAGAAACAATTGGTGGCGCATTCGGTATTATAAAAGAGCCGATTGTTGAATGGCAGAAAAGAAAGACAATTAAAGCACAAGCTGCCACAGAAGTTGAAAAGCTTTATGCCATGGCCGCTGTTAAAAAAGCAGAGGTTGTTGTCGAAATGGCAAAACAGGGCCAGGCTATTGAGGCTGATTGGGATGCGAAAGCTCAAGAACAGGCAAAATTTTCTTGGAAAGATGAAGCTTTGATGTTGCTGTTATTTTTTCCTGTTTTAATAATTTTTATTTCCCCGTTTATTCCCGGGGAATACCAGGAGAAAATAATTGATGCTGTTGCTGCCCTGGAAAAATTTCCAACATGGTATGTTGTCATGCTTTTAGGTATTGTGGCATCTGTTTTTGGGTTGCGGTGGCTGATCGCTCCGTTAGTTCAAAAAATGAATGCAAAAAATTAAATTTTTATTAAACCTTCGGATTATTTAATAATAGCCTGCACAATTTCAGAATGGGTATCTGTCAATTTTTTCTCCAATTATTTAGCGAGTTTGTTTTGATAGTGCATACCTTGATAGAAAGGTCTGGTCAGTATCTTTCATCTGCAAGATAATTTAAGTAATAGATATTGACAATTTTGTCTTTTTCAGAAAGGATCATCTACAGATTTCAAGTTGTTGAGTCAAATTTGATAAAAATTAATTCTGTATTGTATATCCAAAAGGAGAATGAAAATTCCCGGCAATGGAGTTACATAATAAAAACGGTTCATTACCAAAATATCGAATGTCTTTTACAGTTGGGGGATTGCTTTACCAGGAAGCCGTTTCTACAGCTGATCTATACATAAAACTTAAAGACTGGGCAAAAGTCCGGGAAGAAATATTAAAAACCAATCTTTTTCAGGCCAGGACCATCAATTCCCTTGAAAAAATATGCCGTGAAGTACTGTCTCGGCTCAAACTTCTTTCCTTAGAACAACTAAAAATAATTCAAGACGGTTCAAGACAGGAACAGCTTCAGATATTATGGATTGCTGTTTGTAAGCGGTATAGCTTTATACGTGATTTTGCTATTGAAGTTATTCGAGAAAAGTTTTTACTCATGGACTACGCTATCACTGAAGAGGATTATATTATTTTCTTTGACACCAAAGCTGAATGGCATGAAGAACTGGAAAGACTCAAAGACTCAACAAAGAAGAAACTTAAACAGGTTTTATTCAGGATACTCAGGGAATCTGAGATCACATCAGAGGTGAACATCATACTACCTTCAATATTGACCAAACGAGTTGCCAGGGCATTGGTCTCTGACAAATCCGAATTATATATTGTACTGCCGGTCTCAGATACAGATTTTAAGGAGTGGGTAAAATGACCGTTGATACAGAAACACAGCCGATACCAGAAAGATTCAAACACCTTCAGGCACTAATCAGCAGTGAAAGATTCCTAAAGATGCAGGGGCTTGGAAAAGAAGTCCCTTTTTATATTTGCCCATATCGCCCATCTGAAGCCATTGAAATGGAACGAATGCAGAAACAGCTAAAAAACAAACTGTCACATACAGGCGTTCAGGTTCTGGAGATAAATTTATATGATATATCCGTTGAGATCTTGAAAGAAAACGGTGACTGGGAATGGTATCTGGAAGAAGAATCCAAAATGACAAAAGAAGAATTAAAAGAAGAACTACAGTCCATTCTGGATATCGAAACCGCCTTAGTACCTGCAATCGGAAAAAAAATCACTGAAGAACCCCATGATGTTATTTTTATGTCCGGTGTAGGTGAAGTTTATCCATATATCCGGTCCCATAATGTTTTAAATAATTTGCAGAGTACAGCCAAAGACCATCCCATGGTCATGTTTTTTCCCGGGGCATATACTCATTCACTGGAATCGGGAGCATCACTGGATCTGTTTGGAAGATTGCATGACGACAAATACTATAGAGCATTTAATATATATCATTGTGAGCTTTAATTTAAGGAACTGAAAATGACTCTGAAAACCATATTTAAAAAACCGGTTGACCGATCCATAGAAGGTGTCATTAAGGCCGATGACGACGCAAGCCTCCGTCTTGAAGCTGAAGAATATGTTTTAACCAATGAAGTTGAAAAGCGTCTGGAGTCTTTTCTTGATGCGTATAACAACTATGACGGTGCCAATGGCGTATGGATATCCGGTTTCTTTGGATCTGGTAAGTCTCATCTGTTAAAGATACTGGCCCTTCTCATGGAGAACCGTGAGGTTGAAGGGGCTAAAGTACTGGACATCATACTTCCCAAATGTGGTGACAATGAGATCCTCAAAGGTGACTTGAAAAGAGCGGTTAGCATTCCTTCAAAAAGTATCCTGTTCAATATTGACCAGAAAGCAGATGTGATCAGTAAAACTCAGGTAGATGCTCTGGTGGCAGTGTTTGTTAAAGTTTTTGATGAATCCTGCGGATATTACGGAAAACAGGCTTATATAGCCCAGTTTGAAAGAGAACTTGATCAGGATAACCTACTGGACAAGTTTAAAGGTGCCTTCGAAGCAGCATCCTCAAAAGATTGGGAATGGAGTAGAATAAGGGCCAAACGGTTTGCATCCCATATTGATGACGCATACCGGTCAGTCACCGGGCAGGAAGTATCAGGCATTCTTGATAAATATCGAAGTGACTACAGTTTGTCCATTGAGGACTTTGCAGAACAGATTAACAATTATATTGAAAAGCAGGAAACAGATTTTCGTTTAAACTTTTTTGTCGATGAAGTTGGCCAATATGTTGCTGATAATGTCAAACTGATGACCAATCTTCAAACCATTGCAGAAAGCCTTGCAACTAAAAGTCGTGGACGGGCCTGGGTCATTGTGACAGCCCAGGAGGATGTGCATACGGTCGTCGGTGAAATGAATAAGCAGCAGAGCAATGATTTTTCAAAAATTCAGGCCCGGTTCGAGAACAGGATGAAACTGACCAGTGCGGATGTGGCTGAAGTTATCCAGAAACGGTTGCTGCAAAAAAATGATGATGGGATTCACAAATTGTCCAGGGTGTATGACGACCAGGTAAATAATTTTAAAACTCTGTTTGATTTTGCGGATGGCTCACAGCTTTACCGGAATTTCAAGGATCAAGACCACTTCATCCATACCTATCCGTTTATCCCCTATCAGTTCATCCTGTTTCAGACCGCCATCCAGAACCTGTCCATGCACAATGCCTTTGAAGGAAAACACAGGTCTGTTGGAGAAAGATCCATGCTTGGGGTGTTCCAGCAGGTAGCGGTTCAGATCTCAGATCATGATATAGGACAGCTTGCCACCTTCGATCTTATGTTTGAAGGGATCAGAAGCGCACTGAAAGCCCAGATCCAAAGATCTATCCAACTTGCGGAAAAACACCTGGATAATAAGTTTGCAGTTCAGGTGCTCAAGACCTTGTTCCTTGTAAAATATATTAAAGAATTCAAGACGACAAAAAGAAATCTCTCAGTTCTGATGCTTGATGAATTTAACAAAAACATGGACCAATTGAATACTGAACTCACTGAAGCTCTGAATCTTTTGGAGCAACTGACATACATTCAAAGAAACGGTGAGGTGTTTGAATTCCTCACAGATGAAGAAAAGGATGTTGAAGAAGAAATAAAAAAATACCGATATC